>Ga0129307_1000798_pt1 | contig 42960 bp, 38 predicted proteins | sample P1105metagenome_FD_94437 | JGI IMG/M metagenome (GOLD analysis project Ga0129307, IMG submission 94437) | Capybara group fecal microbial communities from Wisconsin, USA - P1105 metagenome | ecosystem: Host-associated > Mammals > Digestive system > Large intestine > Fecal | place: USA: Wisconsin...
CAATTCACCATTCTTGCTCATTATCCACTTTTTCCTTGAATAATAGCTCAATGGATTGTTTATCTTAGCGCAATCCTTATTTTCCTTACAAAGGTGCGGAAGATGCATCTTGATCTTTTCACAGCTCATTGGAGTGTACCATTTGGTCTCTCCCTCATTTTCAAGACTTACTTCCTCATGCATTCCAAATCCTAATTTTGAAATGATGTTTATCTTTTCTTGAGGCTGATCCTCAAATAAAGGAGGTGTACAGTTGTCTGCTGCTTCAAAGATAAGTGGCAATATCTCATTTAATGTAATGTTCAGGTTTGTATCAATGTCTGAGACCTTTACTGTTCTGTCTGAACCGAAAATACCTGGATAGAGCCTTGCATAGGATACGAATGAAGTTAAAAGAAGGACAATCGCATCATTTCTTCCACCAGATGAAACACCATTTACAGTGTTTTCAATGCATGGTGGGAAAGCTTCCCTAATGAGTTTTCCAATTTCCATATTGCCGTAAGCGCCACCGCTTGCATAATAAGTGCTGTATTTGGCTAAGGATTCTGTAATTGCCTCATCAAGCATTTCACCTAATTCCACAATTGCAGGATGCATTTCAACAATAGCCAATTGGTCTTGAATTGACTTTATGTAATTTTCAGTGTTTTGCATCAGCAATTTAGTTAAAATAAGCTCTCTAAGGTTGTCTCCAATCAATATGTCATAAATCCTATCTGGAGACCTGTCACTGAATTCATCACCAAAGGAGAAAACAAACTCTTCCCTATCCAAAACTATTTCCCCATTCTGCAGAACAAGGTCTGTCAATGATAATTTCTTAGTGGCAATCAAATCCTTTAGGAAAGACCATTCAATGCCATCTTGAATAAGCAAATCATTTAAAATCTCTTCTACAAGATCTTTCCTTTCAGATAATGGGAGCTTGATTAATCTATCCTCAATCATCAAACCTTGAGATTCCACAAAGAGCTTAACCTCACGGGAACCAGGCCTAAACTTATTAGCGATTGCCTGTGCTAATATGTGAAAGACAATGGTATCATATTCAGCAATCCTTTCATTGAAAAAGTAGGCATAATCGTTAGGATTGAAATCCTTATTGTTTTTACGTTCGATATACCATTTTATACGATTAATAGCCAAATCTACGAGAGTTTCAGGAACAACATCCTGATTTGAAATGGTTTGACGGTTGGTATGGATGACAATATCCATTAAGTCATCATTATGGGAATATATCTCCTCAAGACCTCCTAATCCCCTTACAATATTCCTTCCTTCCTGTGATAGGGGATTCAAATAAGAAACTAAAACCATTCAATTACTCCTAAAGTTCTCATGACCATAAATAGCCGAATAATTTAATGATATTTTTTAAAAAATCAGCTTTTATATATTATACTATAATTCAATACTTTAAATAATTTTTTATAATGAAATTTTTCTAAATGATTAAAATATTGATTTAAACATTCAAAATTATAAAAAACTTGTTAAATTATAGTTAAATTGAAAAATAACAATTATACTATTAAATTTAAGTGAAATATTAGCAAATATTTAAATAAAATCAAAATTAAAAGAGTACCTATGGATTCAAAAGGAATAATCAATATAGAACTTTTATTTTGCACATTGATTGTAATGCTGCTTTTATTTGTCAATTTGCCTATGATAGAAAATGGCTTGAATTCCAATATTGAAATCTTTGAAAACAGCAAAGGAAGGATTTTGGCAAATCATATTGCAGACTCTATAAATGAGGTGAATTCAAATGAATATGGATTTAGAAAGAAGATCAAAATGCCAGAATCCATTGATGGAAACTTTTACAGGATTGTAGTAAATGAAAGGGAAACAATTGTTGAATTCAATAAAAGAGATGGAAAATCAGCTATAAATCCAATAAAACTTGTAGATTCAAGCAATAAGACAATAGAAAGTATGGAATTGTATAATGGAAGAACATATCTGATTGAAAAAACATTGGTTAATGACAATAAGACAGATACAATCAATCAAAGTTCAATACTGATCAAACAAGTGGAAAACTAAAAGAGATTTTTTACCTAATTCGAAGGAATATTATGAAAATTGATAAAAAAGGCCAAATTACTGTAGAATTACTGCTACTCATTAGCTTTACACTTATTACAGCAATTTTATTAGCAAATGCAATAATTGATGCAAATGAATTGAATGTTGCAATGGCTTCAGCAAGAGAAGGCGCTTTTGAAGGAATTTCATCAAATGGATTGGCTATTTATCCAAAGGAATCCTATGACAACTATTCAAAGGATTTGAAAAAACAGCCATTGCTTAGAGAAAAGTGCATAAAAATAATCAGGATTAACCAAACTATTAAGGGAAAGGACAATTTCAATAGAACAAGAATACAATTGAAGATTTATGCATCATCTCCAGATGTAAGAACAAAGGAAGAGAAGGAAGCAGTTGGAGACAGAATAAATTATAATGTTAGGAAAAGCATCACACAGTCATTCAAGAGTGAGAACATTACAAATAAGCTATTTAATCCTGCAATTTCAAACAAGTATAGTTTCACTACGGCAAATGTAGTTTGGGTTTGAAAAAAAATATTAAAGAAAATAGAAAATAGATAAATTTGAAATAAAAAATAGCAAAAAAATTAAAAAAAGATTATTAGGAATTATTATCCTAAATAATATAAATAATCTTTCAAGTGGATGAATTGTGCAAATGTTTGATCGTGAGTAACACCAGGCATTAGAATAGCTACAATTATTCCAAGTATACCAAATATAATGCCAATACCCCAAATCATCATTACAGCCGTCTTTTCATCAACTGGCTTTCTTAAAACAAACCTAATCAATGACTTGAATCCTTGTTCAGGCCTTACCAGTTTTCCATCCTCATTCAATTGGGTAGGCTGATGCTGTTGTCTTTCCATAACCCCTGCACTGTAGAATTTTAGTGCGGCATCAATGATATTAGGAAGAAGTACAATGAAAGCAATCAATTTTACCCTACCGATAAATGCAATGGCTGCAATGGTTGCACCAATGATGAGTGTACCTGTATCTCCAGGGAAAACCTTAGCAGGATACTTATTGTAATACAAGAAAGCAATTAAGGTACCTAACATGCTCATGCTTATAATAGCCACATCGTATTTTCCAAGAATGATACAGCTGATTGTAAGTGAAGTCATTGAGATAACTCCAAGACCTGATTCAATACCATTCAATCCTGCAAGCATATTGGTTAAATTGGAACATATTGAAACAGCTATTGGAATCAAGAGCATATACAAAAGACCTACATTTGGAGGTGCAATCCATAATAATGGAATACCTGCCAAAAAGAGCAAGAACAGCTTTTCCTTAGATGAGAGAACAATCAAGTCATCTACCATACCGATTATTCCAACAATCAAGACTACAACAAGAACAATAGCTAACTGGAAGGCCAAAGTAGGGAAAAGTATGATTCCAGCAAAAATACCTATGACAAAACCAAATAGTATCCCTATACCACCCATTTCAGCCACAATAGGACGTGATGATTTATGAATATCCTTTCCTATGATTTCTGCCTTCTCAAGCTTACGGATAAGCCAAGGCATTACCAAACGAGTACTGATAAATGATAATATCCCACATATCAATGCAATTACAACTAAAGGCAATGTGGGAATTGAAATTAAACTTGACATTTTTACACCAAATATTATTTAATCATTTTAAAAAGCAAAATTATTTTTTTATATTAATTGTTTTAAGTAATTAATTTAGTTTATATGATTTATAATAAATAAACTTTTTATAAAATTTTAAAATTTTTTTAATTGTGAAAATTATTGAAAATTTATGAAAAATAGGTGAAAATAGTATATTATTATAAGAATATCTATATACCTACGAGAATATTAAAATAACAAATAAATAATATGAATCAATTATTTTGAAGAAACGATTAATTAAATTAATAGTTAAAAAATTACTATTAAAAATATTAATTATGTCTTAAAAAATTATTATGTTGAATTTTTTTGTTAAAATTTGGCATCTAAAAATTAATATTTTTAATTAAAAAATCATGAAAAATTAAAAATTGAAAAATAGTATAGTATAAAAAATTAGAAAATAAAAAATTATTTTTTATTCAAAATATAGTAAACAGATCTTACAGGAATGTTGAGTTCTTTAGAAATTTCTTTAGGTTTCAATCCACTTTCCCTCATGGACTTTACCTTTTGCCTACACTCATCATCATACTTTCTTTTATAATGCTTGACATTGATCTTATCAAAATATTTTGATTTTATGTAATTCACATTAGCTATGGGCATGTCAAGTTCAGAAGCAATCTCATCAGAACGTTTGCCCTCATTGAACAGGTCAACTACCTGATTGATTTGAGTCATGGAATATTTCTTCTTGCCCCAATTATATTTTATCTCAATTGAAACCCCTAAATTGTCTAAAGCCTTAATATAATCGGGAGAGATCCTATTATAAATGCTTTGAGGACAAGTGATTCTTTTCAAAGAGGGATAAGTGTCCATCAACTGAATAATCTTTTGGGAAGTGAGCTGTGTTGAGATATGAACTTCTACAGCATTGATGTCATAATCGGAATCCAATTCCAAAGGCTTTTCATCAAATATATCCAACTCTTCCTTTGACTCGATATCAAGATTGTCAAAATCTAGTGTCTCATCGTCGAAGTCTTCGAAATCATCATAATCTTCAAAATCATCAATGTCTTCGAAATCATCATCGAATTCATCATCAAAATCGTCAAACTCATCAAAGTCTTCAACCATAGAAAAATCTCCTTAGGAAAAAGTTAAGATTTGTTCTTAACCAAATCAATAAAGTCTCTGGAACGTTTAGTGTTAGGTTTTCTAATGCTCTTCATATTATTTATTTCACGTTTAATGCTCTTTTCACCTACTTTAAATGCATAGGACACTTCCTTAATGCTATAATTGGAATTGGTGAATACAATAGCGGGACCTACAGCAGCATAATTCAACTTGATGTTGAGGTTCTTAATTCTTCCTTCAAACTTGAACTTCTTATGCAACAATAAATCCATATCAGGAACAGATAAGATGTGCTCTTTCTCCTTTTCCCTTAAAAGGTCAACAACTTGAGTGTGTGGATTCTGGAATACCTTACGCTGTTGCCTGTCTATGTCTCCACGAATGTATGGGAAAGGTGAGCCGTAACGCTTACGCCTGTCTTGGGAAGTGCATAAATAGTATTTGGAAATGTCCCACAATATCAATGTAGGGGCAATGTCTGCAAAGATCTTTGTCTTTATCTTTTCCCTTTCCTTTAGGTCTTTCTTTAATCCCCTATCAAGATGACCGAACTTGTCTATCAATCCTAACTCTTCAAGGGTCTTGTTAATCTTATCCTTTCTCCAATCCTCCAAATCGCTTGAATCAATGAATTCAGGCTTTTCAAGATTGACAGAATATATTATCTCATCATAAATCTTAAGGTTGTTCAAATCCTTGATCTTGTCTTCAAAAATAGCTTCTCCATGACGCTCTACAATATCTTCAGCATGCTTTACATAAGCAAGGGCCAAATTGGTGCATGTGTGCTTGTCATTGATGATGGTCGGCTTGGTTCTATGGAATTCCAATCTTTCAATACGAACTCCCTTACCGAATCTTCTTCTAAGCTCATCTTCATAGCTGTCTGCAAATTCACTGTCAAGAGGAACCCTTTTTGTGATTGTTCTGCCGTTTTCCTTATACTTGACAATAGGAGTTACTGTCTTTACAACTCCTCTTCTTTGCTGCTTTAAGATGTTTAGAACCCTTTTGAAGGATTCCCTTCCCCAGCTTGAAAGACCTGACATCAAGACCATATAATTACCGGACAATGGAAGATACGGAATTATTTCAAGTCTGTGAACACCTGAATGGTTAATCTTGAATTCAAAATTAGAGGAACCGCACTTGCAGGCCTTTCCATTATCGAGGAAACTGCTTACACGATAGGACTTCTTGCAGTCCTTGCATCTTATTTTAGCATATTCCTCAAGATTGCCTAATGCGATTCTATGAGCAGAAATAGCATATTTTACCCTATCAAAACTGTTCTTCTTGGCAGATGCCTTGTTTCTGAAGATTTGATTATGGCGACTTATTTCGCCTAATTCTTCAAAATCAACATCCTCACTAACACGGGAACCATAACGATTTAAGGATCTGAATGGAGCAGTGTAACCGCTTTCATCCATGCTTTCCTTCATTTCCTGAAGCTTATCCAAATTTCCTTTAAGAAGTTCATAGATTTCTAAAAATGACTCTAAATCCTTAAAATCATTCTTTAGATTAGTTAAATCTAATCTTTCCTTCTCTATTTGATTTAGAAATTTTTCAGACTCTGTTATCATCAATGATTCATCCATAATATCACCGTGAGGACTTTTATAGGTTTGCCGCCAAGAACCTATAATTTGATAGGATATTATAAATTAAATTTCGTTTAATAAAAATCTTTGCTAATGTTAAAATTTCAAATTATCTTAAATATTGAAAAAAGCAAATTACATAAGTAATTCGCCGATTTCACAATCATCTGGAGTTAAGATAGCTGCACTTTCAGTAGCCATGATCATTCCTTCAGATAATTCACCCATAAGTTTAGCAGGTTTTAAATTGGTTACAACAGGTACTTTTTTGCCTACTAAATCTTCAGGAGCGTATCTTTTACCTAAACCTGCAATTACTTGAATGGTTTTGTCACCGATATCAATTTGAGTTCTTAATAACTTGTTGGATTTTTCAATCTTTTCACATTCTAAAATCTTACCTATCTTAATTTCCACTTTAGCGAATTCATCAATACTAATTAAATCCATTTTTTCACCTTCATCTTTAGACTCTTTACTCTTCTTATCCTTAGAGTCCTTACTCTTTTTGTCGTCCTTTTTATCATCTTTAGACTCATTTTCTTGAGTCTCTAAATTCTTGTATAATTTTTCCTTTTGTGCTTCAATCACTTTATCTTCAATCTTCTTGAACAATGGTTTTGCCTTGTTGATTTCATGGCCTGTTTCCAAGAAGACCTTTGCGTCATCCCAAGTGTTTTCAGTTGGAATGTTAATTATTTCACAGATTGCATCTGCCTTGTTTGGAATGTAAGGCTTTAAGAGCACTGCCATTGCCTTACATAATTGATTGGATAAGTATAAGCAGTTTGAAGCCTTTTCCATATCCTCTTTTACAGCTTTCCATGGCTCTTGGTCATTGAAGTACTTGTTACCTTTTTTGGCAGTCAATATGATTTCAACCAAACCTTCCCTGAATTTCATCTCAGAGATCAATTCTCCTACCTTATCAGGCAATTCCTTGATTGCTTGCTCAAATTCCAAGTCAGCTTCACTAGGGTTTTTATATTCTGGCACTTTTCCATCAAAGAACTTCTTGGTGAAAGTGAATGTTCTGTGGAGGAAGTTACCTATTACATCCGCCAATTCATCGTTTACTCTTCTTTGGAATTCATCCCAAGAGAAGTCTGTGTCCTTATTCAATGGAGCGTTGATTGTAAGGTAATACCTGAGTAGATCTGAATCAAAGTCCTTTACGAAGTCTGCTACCCAAACAACCCAGTTCTTACTGGTGGACATCTTTCTGCCTTCAAGTGAAAGGAACTCTCCTGCAAAGATGTCATCAGGCAATTTGCAGTCACGTCCAAGCAACATTGCAGGCCAGAACAATGAGTGGTGGTAAATGATATCCTTACCGATGAAATGAACCACATGGCCATTCCAATAGTCTTCCCATGGAATGCCAGTTCTTCTGGACCAAGCTGCAGCAGAGGACATGTAACCGATGAATGCTTCTCCCCATACGTAAATAACCTTACCTTCTGCACCTTCTAAAGGTACTGGAATACCCCATTTCATGTCACGGGTCATAATCCAGTCTTGAAGACCTTCCTTCAACCAGTTTTGTGCATAGTTCCTTACGTTTGGAGGTAAGTATGGGTTTGTAGTTATGTATTCTTCAAGAGGCTTTTGGAAATGACTTAATTTAAAGAAGTACTGTGTACTGTCACGAATGACTGGAGTGTTTCCGCAAGTCAAGCATTTAGGTTCAACAAGTTCAATAGGGTCCAATGCTCTACCACAAACTTCACAGTGGTCTCCTCTTGCTTCTGCACCGCATACTGGACAGATTCCTTCAACATATCTGTCTGGCAAGAACTTTTCACAGTTTTCACAGTAAAGCTGTTGGATGGTTTCCTCATAGATCAAGCCCTTATTATAGAGGTACTTGAAGAAGTTCTGTGAGATTTGATAGTGAATCTCATCAGTTGTCCTTGCAAAGTTATCAAAGGAAATGTCACAGCTATTAATGTCTTCTACAATCATGTCATGGTAACGTTTTGCAACTTCAATAGGTTCCTTGCCTTCAGCATCTGCCTTTACTGCAATAGGAGTACCATGCTCATCAGTTGCACAAACCATCAATACATCATTTCCAGCCATACGGTTGTATCTTGCATAGATGTCAGCTGGAATGTAAGTGGATCTCAAATGCCCTAAATGACATGGGCCATTTGCATATGGAAGTGCACATGAAATAAATATTTTAGTCAATTAAATCCTCTCCAATAATCCAATAGTATTTTTAGTTATTTTAATTAATTTTTAAATGCTTTATAAAATTGAAAATTAAATCTTAAATGATAATAATAAAAATTGATTATAATAAAAGATTTATCATTATATTATATATTTACAGTTATATAAATAAGTAGTGATTTTTAAGAAAAATAGTGCAAAAATAAAAATTAAAATTTGCAAATATAGTTAAAAAAATATTATTTTTTTAAGAGAAAAATAGCTGATTGAACTAAATTAAAAAGAGAAAAAATGAATTAGAATTTAAATGTAAAAATAAAAATTAAACATTGCAAAAAGAATAAAAAAAGAAAATAAAATAAATAAAAAGTTTATTTAATTTTCAAACTTCTTACTTACTTCCTCTACAGCCATTACCAATGGGTCAATAACCATAGACACTGGAGGTGCATAAGCAAACTCCATATTGCTTAATTCAAAGCATGTAAGCTCTTGAGTGATAGCTAAAGTCATTGTATCAATTCTTTCAGCCACCCTCTCCTCTGCAATGATTTGGCATCCAATGATTGTTCCATCTGCATCACAGATTACCTTAACGTTCATTGGCTTAGCATTTGGATAGTATCTTGCCCTTGTCAATGCTTCAACCTTTGCTACAACTGCCTTGATGCTGTTCTGTTGAGCAAAGCTTCTTGTAAGGCCTACTGCACCGAATTCCAATTTACCCACTTTGGAAACCATTGAATTCAAGACAGGATTGAATCTTGAACGTTTTCCTGCAAGGGTTTGAGCCAATGTCTTCGCTTGCCTTACAGCAGTTGTACCTAATTGGGAAACTGTGTTTGATCTAAGTATTGCACTGTAGGACTCTACACAATCACCAACTGCATAAACATCAGGCACACTTGTTGCCATTCTGTCATTTACAAGCACAGCCCATCTTCCACAGTCACATCCAGCCATTTTAGGCAATGTAAGCTCTGCCCTTACACCAGTAGCCAAGATGACCATATCTGCATTCGCTTCAGTTCCATCTTCAAAGACTGCGGTCTTCACTCTGCCATCTTCACCTTTAAGCTCAGTGATAGGTTGGCCGAGCACAACATCAATGCCTTCACTAATCAAGTAGTCTGTAATTATTTTAGCCATATCCGGGTCTAAGGAACGTGGAACGATTTGAGGCAACATTTCACATAATGTTACCTTCAATCCCATTTTCTTGAATGCATATGCTATTTCAATACCGATTAATCCTGCACCTGTAACCAAAGCGCTTTGGCAGTTTTCAGCCCATTCCTTGACTCTTTTACCGTCATCCAAGGTCCTTATCTTGAATACACCATCTAAATCAACCCCTTTCATAGGAGGTACAAATGGACTTCCACCAGTAGCCAATACCAATTTGTCATAGCTCATGGTATTCTCTTTCCCATCCTTTAGATAGGTTACTGTTTTTTTAGCGCTATCAACAGCAGTGACTTCAGTCTCAAGCATGACATCAATGTTCTTTGCCTTGTAATCATCAACAGATCTCATTACGATATCATCAAATGAATGGATTCTATCTGACAATACGTAAGGGATAGCACAAGGGGAATAAGAAACATGATTATCTCTTGTAAGTACAATAATTTCAACTTCCTTATCTAATCTTCTAAGGTTTGAAGCTGTGGATATTCCTCCAGCTCCACCACCAACGATAACAACTTTCATTTGCTCAAATCCTAAATAAATACATTATTCTTTATAGTTAGTTGAATTTTGAATTATAAACATTCTAATAAATTAATAAGAAGAGATTAATCAATTTTAAACATAATGAATAAAATTGAAAAATTATTGAATAAAAATTAATTTAAAAGAGAATTAATTAATATTAGAATTATATTAAATTTTCTCAATTCTATTATATATACTATTCTTTAAGTAAGTGAATGATTTAAAAAAAATAGTTAAAAATTGATGAAAAGAAAAATGAAAAACTAATTAAAAATAAAATAAATTAAAATAAAAATAAATTAAAAAAAAATAAGAAAAAAATAAAAATACCATAAAACTATAAGTATTTTACACCATCTTTAGAACCGATAATGACCTTATCAACCATTTCAGTGAACAATCCATTCTCTACAACACCTGGAATGGTATTCAACTCTTTTTCCATAGGTATAGGATTGTCTATTTGACCAAATGCAACATCCAAGATGAAGTTTCCATTATCAGTTATTACAGGCCCATCCTTAGCTTGACCCATTCTTATGTCCACTTTACCACCCATATCCTCCAATGCCTTTGTTACAGGATTTAAGGACTCTGGAATGATTTCAATAGGAAGTGGGAAAGCGCCTAAGACATCTACAAGCTTGGATTCATCTGCAATGATAACAAGCTCATCTGCAGAATAATCAACAATCTTTTCCAAAGTGTGTGCTGCTCCTCCACCCTTGATTAAATTGAAGTCTGGATCGATTTCATCAGCACCATCAACAGCCAAATCGATTTCATGTTCACTAAGGTCTGTAAGTGGAATGTTCCATTGGCGAGCAAGCAATCTTGATTGGAAAGAAGTTGGAATTCCAATGACTTCAATTCCTTCATCCCTTACTCTCATACCTACTTTTTCAATAAAGTAAAGGGTGGTTGAACCTGTACCAAGACCTAAAACCTGACCGTCTTTTACCAAATCAGCTGCAGCATAACCGCAATCCTTTTTCATTTGACTCATAATTAACACCAAATAATAATTATTAATAATATAAACTAATTATTGTAAATTTAAACTATGCATAATAAATTAAATTATTTATCTTGAATCTTAACTGAATTAAATTTTAAATTATTTATCTTGAATTTTAACAATGCATTTAACCAATGCGTTTCCTTTAGGACAATCCTTGAATTTTCCTAAATCCTTTACATAAACTCCCTTTTCCTCTTTGGAGATTCCATCTGGGAAGCACATATGCCTGAAATCACAGTCCTTTTTTGAACATCCTTGACGCTTGAAGTCAAAGCTTGATCCTTCAAAGACCCCTTTTGAATCAGTCAGGATAGTGAATTCCGCATTCTCAACAGCAACCACTTGAACCTTATCGTTCTCATGGATAGGGCATTTCTGTTCAACATCCCTAACTTCTGTAATTGTATACCTATGACCTTTCTTTAGGGAGTCTACACATGATGCCTTGAACCTGCAGTCCGAACATTCCTCTGCGGGCTCATAAAATACAAAGCTCACTCCTTCCCTTGCCAATTCCTTACCAATCAATGTAATCATATAATCATTCCTTTATAAATTTTAAACTTATTGAACACACTAAAAACTTAAAAGGAAACATGAATCTTAAACAGATTCAAGAATAATAATCAAAGCTAAATGACTTCAGTCTTCTTAGCCAATTTAATAGCTGCATCTCTTGTAAGACCATTATCGCCTAAAATGGTGTATCTTTCTGGTCTTATTGTATGGGCAATTGTCAATGCTTCAATGATTTCATCATCATCTACACCCAATTCAGCTGCAGTTGTTGGAGCGCCTATTGTCTTTAATATATTTTGAATGGATCTCCAATCTCCACCATGCAAATGCATCATCATGATTGTTCCTACACCACATTGCTCACCATGCAATGCATGCTTTTTGGCAACTCTATCCAAAGCATGGCTGAATAAGTGTTCTGAACCGCTTGCAGGTCTTGATGAACCTGCAATGCTTATTGCCATACCACTGCTGAACAATGACTTAACAACAATTCTTGCACTTTCCTCAAGCCCTTCCTTAATGCTGTCGGAAGACTTTATGATAAGCTTTGCAGTCATTTCAGACAATGCAGCAGCAGACTCACTGTATGGTTCATTTCTTAATCTGTATGCCAATTTCCAATCCTTTATTGCAGTGTAATTGGAGACAATATCTGCACAACCGGAAGCAATTAATCTAAAAGGAGAATCGTTAATGATGCCTGTATCAGCAACAACAGCCATAGGAGAATTAGCGCTCTTGGAAACTGAACCTATATCATTTTTTATGGAAGCCATTGGTGATGCTATACCATCGTGGGAAGCGGTTGTTGGAACTGAAATGAAATAGTTATGCGCATTTGTGGAAGCAAGCTTTGCTACATCAATGATCTTTCCTCCACCTACACCTAAGACTACAGAAGCGTTAGCTATTCTTTCTTGCACCATCTCAACAGACTCCATTGAAGCATCCTTTACCTTTACAACTTCAACTCCAAAGTCAGACTTTTCCAAAGCTTCTACTGTAAGCTTACCTGCCACATCAAATGTATGAAAACCTGATACGACAAGAGCTTCATCAAACAAGCGTAAATTCTTGCATATTTCCCCTATGTCATCAAGGACATTAGGCCCAATATGCACTTCTCTTGGCATTTGAATTGTTTTAGAATCCATATTATCTCCTTAAAAATCAATTTTCCATTGAATAATTTTTAGAATCTATAATATTCTTAAATTTTTAGCATGTTATTTAATATTATTTTAATATATGTTTTCAATAAATTAAATAAGTTTTGCTTTAAAAGTCTTCTACTAAAAAACTATATAATAAATTAAAAACATAATAATACTATTATAAAATAAATCAATATAAAAAAATAAAAAATTTTATTAATGATTTAACAATTTAAAACTTATTATTTTATTTAAATTAGGTGATAATGTGGAAAATTTTAGTGAATGGTTCCATGACATTTTAGAAAATGCAGATATAACCGATTCAAGATATCCTATTAAGGGAATGGCTGTATGGCGTCCTTATGGATTTCAAATCAGAAGAGCAACTTTAAACATATTTAGAGACTTGATGGACAAAGAGCATGACGAAACCCTATTTCCTTTACTCATTCCAGAAGCGGAACTTGCAAAAGAAGGAATTCATGTAAAGGGATTTGAAGATGAGGTATATTGGGTTACCCATGGCGGTCAGACAGAATTGAACGAAAAGCTTGCAATCAGACCAACCAGTGAAACCGCAATGTATCCTATGTTTGCATTATGGGTCAGATCACACATTGACCTTCCTATCAAGCAATACCAAGTTGTAAACACCTTCAGATATGAGACCAAACATACAAGACCTCTTATTAGAGTAAGAGAAATCACTACCTTTGCAGAAGCTCACACAGTTCACTCAAGGGCCGAAGAGGCTGCAGAACAGGTTGAAACAGGTATCGAACTCTACAAGAAATTCTTTGACGGACTTGGAATCGCTTATCTTATCAGCAAAAGACCTGTTTGGGATAAGTTCCCAGGTGCAGAATACACCATGGCATTCGATACAATCATGCCTGATGGAAAGACATTGCAGATTGGTACTGTTCACAACTTAGGCCAAACCTTTGCACATACCTTTGAAATCACCTTCGAAAACAAGGAAGGAAACCATGAATACGCTTACCAAACCTGTTACGGTATCTCTGACAGAGTGATTGCAGCAGCAATTGCAGCTCATGGAGATGAAAAAGGTCTTCAATTGCCTCCAGAGATTTCTCCAAAGCAAATCACTATAATTCCAATCATCTTCAAGGATGGTGAAGAGGAAGTGATGGCTAAATGTAATGAAATCAAGGATGCATTGGAAGCAAAAGGAATAAGAGTCCAAATGGATACAAGAGACATCAGACCTGGTAAAAAATTCTTCGATTGGGAACTCAAAGGAACTCCTCTCAGATTCGAATTAGGACCAAGAGACTTAAACAACAACGTAGCAATCCTTGGCAGAAGAGACACTGGTGAAAAGATTGAAGTAAGCTTAGACGACGACATTGCTGAAAAGGTATCAGACTTATTAGTTGAAGTTGAAGAAAGCATGAAAGCTAATTCCTGGGCAAAACAGGATGAGAAATTAGTAACCTTAGACAGTCTTGACAATGTTTCTGACATTGTTGATGAAGGAAAGGTCGTTAAGTTCTACTGGTGTGGAGACGAGGAATGTGGAAAAGCAATTGAAGAGGAAACCGGCGTGGATATCCTTGGTATAAATGAAGAGGATATTGAAACCGAAAAGGTCTGTCCACATTGTGGAAAACCAGCTAAACACCTTGCTTTAATGGCTAAGACCTACTAGTTATAAAAATATTTAAAATAAATTTAAAACAAGACATTAGAATCATAAGAGGAATGGAAATGGATAAGATTTATGCAATAATTCCAGTGAACCAATTTGCAAATGCTAAAACAAGATTATCTCCTTTTTTATCACCTGAAGAGAGAAAAAATCTTTTAAAGGCAATGCTAAAGGACATTGCAATCACATTAAAGCCTATTGTAGATGATATCATAATAATAAGTAAGGATGAAGAGGTTTTGGCATATGCAGAGGAATTGGAACTTACTGCACTTGTTGAAGAGGACCACAAGTCATCTAAAGCTTCAAAAAATGGTGATGAAGGCCCTTTAAACAAAGCCATCAAACAAGTTATGAAATGGTGCAGAAAGAAAACAAGAAAAGTCATAATTTTGCCATCTGACATTCCATTGATTGGAAAGACCAATATCAAGCTACTTATTGACCAAGCTAAAAATCTTGATTTCATCATTGTTCCTTCAAAAGGTGGAGGAACAAATGCATTGATCATCAAGCCATTGTCCATTGACATGAAATTCGGAGGATTCAGTTTCAAAAAGCATATTGAAGAGGCTGAAAAGAAGAAATTGGTCCCATTGGTTCATGATTCATTCTATATGGCACTTGATGTAAACACCACTGAAGACCTTGGTGAAATCATGCTTCATGGAAATGGAACAGAAACCAAGAAATACTTGGAATCACTTGGTATCAAAGTTGAATCATTCCGTGGCCATGAAAGGCTTAAGGTCACTAGAGACGAATAATTTTTAACTATTTGTCTTCTTATTTTTAATTTTTAATTTTTTTAGAATTTTATAAAAAACATTTGCGTGATATTATGATAGGACTAACAATTGCAGGATTCGATCCATCTGGAGGAGCTGGAATAAGCACTGACATCAAGACCATGGCAGCTCATGGTGTTCATGCATGTGCAGCAGTCACTGCACTCACTGCACAAAACCCTAAAAAAGTGTTTTCTGTTGAACCTGTTAGCACTACATATATCTCTGAGCAGATAGATTCTATTTTTGATGAGTACACTATCAAATACTCAAAGACAGGCCTCTTATACTCAAAGGAAATCATCCAACTTGTAAGTAAAAAGGTCGACGAATACAATTTAAGCATAGTTGTTGATCCAGTGATGGTAGCTAGTGCAGGAGATGCACTTGCGAAGATGGAAATAGCTGATGCTTTAAAGAAATATCTCCTTGAAAAAACACTTCTTGTAACTCCTAATGTATCTGAAGCAGAAAAACTTTCAGGAATGAAAATTGAAACTGTGGAAGATGCAAAAGAAGCAGCATATAAGATTGGAGAATATTGTAATGTAATGATTACTGGTGGACACCTTAATGGAACAAACATCATTTACAATAAGGAAAAAGATGAATTAAGCACTTTACATCAGGATCTAATCAAATCTGACAATTTGCATGGAACAGGATGCAGCCTATCTGCTGCAATTTGTGCAAATCTTGTTTTATTAAACAGTAAAGATAAAAACAGCAAAGAGGAGGATAATTTAAAAATAGCTATAGAAAAATCCACCAAATTCATTTATGAAGCTGTTAAAAACGGCAGATACGGTACTTTAAATCCTAATTTTAATTCTAAAGTATTATAAAATAAAAATAGTGCTCTCTTTTTAAGATAAAAAATTAAAAAATAGCTAACTCTTTTTTAAAGAATTAAAAAAATAAAAAAAGAATTATCACTATAAAAGTGATAAATTTGTGTATCAAATTCTAAACTAAAGTTTAAAACATATATTATCTAGGGTTCCCAGACTCCTAAAAGCTTTTCAACTTCATCTTGGAAATCCAAGAACTCTCTTGATTCTCTTTGACGAGGTCTTTCAAGAGGAACCTCTACCACGTCTTTTATTCTACCTGGCCTTTTATCCATAATCACAATCTTGTCTGCCAAATAGACCGCTTCATCAACATCGTGAGTGACGAAAAGAATAGTGGTTTCGAATCTTTTCCAAACTCCAATCAATTGTTCCTGCAAGGTATGCCTATTCAACATATCAACTGCTGAAAACGGCTCATCCATAAGCAAGACAGGAGTGTGGTTCAATAAGGAACGGATAATAGCTACCCTTTGTTTCATACCCCCTGAAAGCTCATGAGGATAACTGTATTTAAAGTCAGCCAATCCAACTCTTTCAAGATATCTTTCAGCAGCAGCAAGATTTTCCTCTTTACTATGCTCTCCGGATAAGTTTAAACCAAACATTACATTATCTAAAACATTTAACCAAGGAAATAAAGAATATTGTTGGAAAATGAACCCTCTTTCCTTAGAAGGACCTTCTACAAGTTCTCCTCTATCGTAAATCTCACCTTCATCAGGTTCTTCCAAACCTGCAACCATTCTTAGAAGGGTTGTTTTTCCACAACCGGAAGGCCCTAAAAGACAGATGAGCTCTCCATCATCAACATGCAAATTCACATCTTTCAAAGCCATGAAATCTTTATCTTTAGTAATAAATGATTTAGAAACATTTTTTATATCAATTGCCAATATAAACACCTTTTAATAATAACTGAAACTGGTAATTTCCTCATTATTATTCCTAATTACCAGAATATTCTATCTTGTGCTTTTCTAAATCCATAATCAAATAAAATACCGATTAAACCAATAATTATCATACCAACTACAACAGTTCCTGGCTGGAACAATTGACTTGCAGTCAAGATCATATATCCTAAACCTCTGCTTGAAGCAATCATCTCAGCGGATACGGTACACATCAATGCGATACTTACACCTACCTTAAGCCCTGATACAATGTAAGGCAATGCAGAAGGAAGCACGATTTTAGTCAAGATATTCCAATTGTTAGCACCTAAGGTTTGAGCAGCTTCAATCAAAACCTTATCGGTTCTCTTTACACCGTCAATGGTATATACAAGTACAGAGAATACACAACCGATAAAGATTACGAATACTGCGGAAGATAAACCTATACCAAACCATAAAATGGAAAATGGAATCCAAGAGATAGGTGGAATAGGCCTTAAGATACTAATGATCAAGGAACTTAATCTATCTAAAGTTTCATACCATCCAAGAATTATTCCTAAAGGAATTGCAACTGCTGATGCAAGGATAATACCTGAAAATACTTTTACAAGAGTGCTTGAGGTATGCATGAACAATTTTCCATTGCTTATTAAAGTCCAAGCTGCAGTGAATACGTTTAAAGGACTTGGTAAGATATAGTATGGAATCAAATGCAAACCATCAGTAAGCAAATACCAGAAAATGAGAAGTATTGCCGGTAAGATAAATGGTAATAATTCTTTCTTAATATCCATTAAATCACTATCTTAAATTGTTTTAATATAATTTATTAACTAACAATTAATATCACCGATTATAAATCGAAAATCAAAAATAATTAATTAATGAATTATATCATTCATATATTAATAATTAACTTTCTTTAATATATATAATTTAGCATTTAAAAAAAGTCAATTGTAAATGAGAAGGAAAAATTAAAAATAATAAAAATATTGAAAAAAAATAGAAAAAATAAGAATTGCCCAAAAGAGCAAGTCTTATAAATTTATAAATCTGCGAAGATTTGATCTTGAGTTAATGGTTTTTGTAAAAGACCTAATTTAACTTCAAGGTTCATGAAGTCCATTACATTTTCTTTGTAACTACTGTCTAAACCGGAAATGAAAGTAGTGTCTTTGATTACACTTGCTTGCAAGTCTTTATCAGGAACAATGTCTTCAGGTAAGCATGCAGCTGCTTCTGCAGGGTTTTCATTAGTGAATGCAGTTGCATTTTCATGAGCAGCTAAGACTTTTTTCAATTCTTCAGGATGATTGTTTATGAAGTCTTCTCTTGCTACAACACAACAGCATGGGTGGCCAGGAATGATTTCTCCACTGGTTTCCACTAATTTACCGTCACCGTTTTTAACTGCAATGGAAGCATATGGTTCCCAAATGATCATTGCGTCAACTTGACCAGCTTTTAAAGCGTCAGTCATTTGTGCAGCTTTCATGGTAGTGAATTCAACATCATTGGTAGATACGCCAGCTTGGGTTAAAGCAGAGGTTAAAAGCATGTTTTGAATGGTTGCTTCACCAGGGGTTGCTACAGTTTTGCCTTTTAAGTCAGCAACAGTGTTGATTCCACTGTTTTTATTAGCTACGATGGAACTTCCTTCAATTTGAGCACCGGATACAACTTTTACTGGAACTCCTTGAGAAATGGAAGACATTACAGGAGTGATACCTGCATAACCAATATCGATATCTCCACTTGCCATAGCAGTCATTAAGTCTCCACCATTGTTAAATTGGGTTAATTCAACAGTAAGACCTTGATCTTCAAACATTTTCTTTTCTTGTGCAACGAAAAGTGCGGTGTCGTGATCGGATGGTAAGTGACCGATTCTTACAACATTGTCACCAGAGCCACCGCTGGTTGCAAAGTAAGCACCTACAGCTACAAGAGCTATAATTACAACAGCAATAATTGCTAAAATTTTTTTATCCATAAAAATCACTTTAATTTTTAAAATTAAACAAAATGGTTCTTATATAATCTCATTTTGAGATTTAAATTCATATAAAAACTTTTAAAATAATAAGTTGTTTTTTTTATAAATCATTTTAATAATTTAGAAAAAACTAATAATTTAAAATAAAGGTTTAATTTGAAATTAAAAAGGTATTTATCAATTAGCTTTTATGGATTAATAAAATATAATTTAAAAACTTATTACTTATATTAATGATTGATAAACAAAGTATATAATGTTTTTCATTAAATAAAGGCATGATAGATTAATAGTACAAAAAATAACTACAATAATATTAAATATATATTATTTAAACTGTTAAAAACGTGTTAAATTAAAAAAATAGGGCTAAAAATAAATTATTTCAAGAGATAATTGAAAAACATCAAAATATGAACCATTTTAAAAGATTTAACTAGGTTAATGGAGAAATATATAACAATTGTTAAATACTGATATGCTAACATATTTGTACTATAAAAGTTACAAAAATAAAAAAATATGCACCAATATGCTAACATTGATATTTTTTGGCTCATCAAAAATTAATACAAATTGATAAAAAAACAATATGAATTTTTAAGAAAAAATTTTTGAATCATTCCTCTATATCAAAGAATTCTGGATTGCTCAATAGCTTATCCCTAAACAATTTGGATATCCTTGAAATGCATTGCCTGCTGTAATCCAACTCTTCAGACAATTGAGTAGTTGTTTTCTTATCCAAATTAAATAGTATATATAACATTACATTTAGAGGTATTTTACTCTTATGGAAGATTGTTCCTGAAAAGTCATTGAAGTTAGCGCCACAATCCTTGCACACATATCTTCTGGTCCTTCCTTGATTTCCCCTACTGTTAACGTTATATGATTTGCATTTAGGACAATAGACTCCATTAACCCAACGGACACTCCTAAAGAATGCCATAGCTACCTGATCATCAGGAATTTCTACATTCGGATTAATAATATCTTTCATGATAACAATTATTATTATTATTAAAATATATATAATTTTTGACATGTTTGTAATACTTGAAAAATTAAGGAAATATAACATGAAGATTCATGAAAATCATCAGAAAATATACTATGAAAATGAAATAATCTAAACATATAAATATAATTAAAAAAATAAAATAAATAGGTTGTTGGAATTATCCAACAAATTTATGTTTATTAGGAGTAATAAAAATGAGATGTGTTGGTACTGTTGTACGTGGAATAAGAACACCTATTATTAAAGAAAACGATGATTTAGCTACCATAGTTGTAGATTCATTGATGGCAGCAAAGGAAAGTGAAGGATTCGAATTCAAAGACAAGGATATCGTTGCAATTACCGAAGCAGTTGTAGGTATTTCAGAAGGAAACTACGTAAGTGTAGATGATGTTGCAGAAGACTTACAAAACAAGTTCCCATCTAAAAACATTGGAGTGACAAACCCTATCTTAAGTAGAAACAGATTCTCCATTATCTTAAAAGGTATTGCAAGAGCAATGGACAAGATCACTCTTTTAACCTCTTTCCCTTCAGATGAAGTAGGAAACGGTATTTTAGATGAAGTAGTTTTAGATAAAAGCGAATACAACTTAGGAAGCGTCATCACTGAAGATGAATATAAAGAAACTTTCGGTTCATGGAAACACCCATTCACCGGAATCAACATGATTGACTTTTACAGAGAATTGATTGAAAGCGAAGACTGTGAAGTTGAATTTGTCTTCTCAAATGATGTAAAAACAATCCTTGACTATAACACTGATGTCTTAACATGTGATATCCATACCAGAGAAAAAACCACAAAAATGCTTAAGGAAGAAGGAGCTCACGTATTCGGACTTCACGAAGTTTTAACTGAATCTGTCGGAGATTCCGGCTGCAACCCGGATTTCGGATTACTCGGTTCCAACAAGGCAACTGAAGAAAGATTAAAATTATTCCCAAAAACAGGAGACACTCTCGTTAGAGAAGTACAAAAAAGATTGATTGACCTTACCGGCAAACAAATTGAAGTTATGGTTTACGGTGATGGTGCATTCAAAGACCCTGTCGGAAAGATTTGGGAATTAGCTGATCCTGTTGTTTCACCAGCACATACCGACGGATTGGTAGGATATCCTAATGAAATCAAATTGAAATACGTTTCTGACAATAAATTCGCTGACTTGAAAGGAGACGAATTGAAAGAAGCAATCAAAGAAGAAATCAGACAAAAAGATGAAGACTTAACCGGACAAATGATTACAGAAGGAACCACCCCAAGAGTATTGACTGACTTAATCGGTTCATTATGTGACTTAACCAGTGGTTCTGGAGATAAAGGAACTCCAGTTATATTCATCCAAGGATACTTCGATAATTTAGCAAATGACTAAATATCGGACCTTTTTTCTTTTTTTCTTTTTATTTTTTAATCCAAATATTTTATTCATTCTTTTTTTTAAACTTTCTAAAATAATATTTTTCAAGCAAATGGACAAGGCAATAAGTTGTTTAAATGAGATTTATAGCATTAATAAGGTTTTAATATGAATTTTCAAAGGTTATATGAAGATGAAAGTCTTGAAAAGAAAATATATGATATTGTTTGCAAAGGCCAAGATTATATTGAAGCCATTAGAGAAAACAATTCTTATCCATATCACTATTTCCTTTCTCCAATAAGGCACAACCTATTTCAATGGTATCCATTTAAAAAAGAGGGAAGTTTACTGGAAATAGGAGCAGGATATGGCCAATTAACCTCATTATTCACAAAAAAGCTGGATCATGTTGTTGCTGTGGAAGATAGCCAGTCAAAATGCAATCTCATTTCCAAAAGAGCTGAAGATGCAACTGTTTTGCTTTCTGACTTTGATGATATTCAATTAGAGGAAAAATTCGATTATATCGTTTTATGCAATATCTTTGAATATGCAAAATCCTTTGTTGAATCTGAAAACCCTTATGTGGACTATCTAAACTATCTTAAAGGATTCCTAAAAGAGGATGGGATGATATTGCTTGCTATAAGCAATCGTTTAGGATTGAAATACTTTGCAGGATATAAAGAGGAACATACAAACCATCTATTCAGTGGAATCAATGGATATGAAAATGAAGATTCTGTCCAAACATTTTCAAAAAATGAGCTTGAAAGCATCATAAGCAATGCAGAGTTTTCCAATTATAAGTTCTTTTACCCATATCCTGATCATGAATTTCCCGAACTTGTCAATACTGACAAATTGATAAATGAAATCCCATTTACTGGAGCAATCGAGTTTTCAAGGGAAAGATATCTCTTTTTTGATGAAAATAATTTCAATATAACATTATCAGAGGAAAATCTATCCCAATATTATGCCAATTCATTCCTCGTTGAAATCAGGGTTTCAGAAAAGGATTATCCAACTGACAATATTGAACTCATTAAAATAGGTGCACAACGAAAGGATGAGTTTAACATATATACAATCATTTGGTCTGATGGAAAAGTATCAAAAACACCTATTTCAGCAAAAGCAAATGATCACATAAAAAGAATGGTTGAAGGAAGCAAATACGATATGGGGAAAATCAAATGCTTGGATGCTGAACTGATAGATGATTCATTGTATTATGATTTCATAAATCAAAAATCCTGTGAATACATGATTCTTGACTTTATTGCTAAAAACGATAAGGAGAAATTCTTTGAATTGATAGAAGATGTATATGATGCCTTGTTTTATAATTCCTTTGAAAGCAACGAATATGCCACTGAAGAGTTCCTAAAAGTCTTTAAAGAAAAATCTGACATTAAATTCCATTGCCATGAAAAATCATATCTTGATGTGATATTAGGCAATATGTTTATAATTGATGGAAAATTCACCGTTATTGATTACGAATGGATTTATGATTTCCCTATTCCTTTGGAATATATATTCTATAGGACATTCAGTTATCATTTTTACAGCAGCAAATCATTTAGGGAATTCACAAGCTTTGAAGAGATATTTGAGCATTTCAATTTAGATACTGAAAATCTGAAATTATTCAAGAGATGGGAACTCAATTTCTTAGGATACATATTGAATCGTCCCCCATTAACAAAATCTGAAATAATACATTTAGACGATATGGAAAAAATAGATTTGCTTCAGAAGGAAATTGAATTGAAGAATAAGGAGATAATAAAGAAAAATAAAATCATTAATAAAAAAGATAAAGAAATTAAAAGATTATTAGCTTCAAATTCATGGAAAATTACAAAACCACTCAGAAAATTTAAATCAATTTTTAAAAAGTAGAAAAAAATATAAAAAGATTAAAATTACTAAAAAATAGTAAAAAAAGAAAAGAAAGTTTTAATCAAACTCTTTTAAAAGTTTGGAATTATAATAACTCTTTTCTTAAGTCAATAGTGTCCTTTAAGTCAGGTCCAGTTGAAATGATTGTCACTGGGACACCAGTCTCTTGTTCTATTTCTGAAATGAAAGCCTTGGTTTCAGCAGATAATTGGCCATAATCCTGTACACGAGCACAGTCAAATAACTTATCAACACAGGTTAAAGCTATTTGGGTAGCTCCATTGATTCTGCAGGATTCCTTAGCAAGTTCCATATCAAAGTAACCGATTCTTCTACGTCTTCCAGTTACAACACCATACTCTTCAAGACCTTTGCTTTCAGCTTCCTCTTGAGTCATTTCTGTTGGGAAAGGACCTTCTCCAACACGTGAAATATATGATTTGAATACATTGATAACCTCATCCACTTTAGTTGGTCCCACACCAACATCTGCTGCAAAAGTTGATGCAGTGGTGTCCTTACTGGTTACATACGGATATGAACCGTAATAAAGTGAAAGTGCAAATCCTTGGGAACCTTCAATGAATACGTCTTCTCCATTGCCAATAGCTTCATTGCATGCAAGAGAGACATCAGCAAGATAATCTTCAAGTTCAGGAACATCCTTTGCAAGGCCAACTGACCTCATTACATGGTCTGAATTAGCAGGCCCACAACCGGATCCTGTACTTCCAATCTTTTTAGCCAAATGCTCGGAATTTTTATCTCTGGAAATATGTTCCTCAGTAATGATTGCGCATCTTGGGTCTACAAGCATTCTTTCTTTTACATTGTATTTCTTCAAGTCTTCGAATTCCTTAAATAATACATCTGGGTTTACTAAAACTCCTGCACCAATCATGAGTTTAGCATCTTTATGAACAAAACCAGATGGAGTTAATCTTAAACCATATTTTTCTCCATTGAATTCAACAGAATGCCCTGCATTTGGTCCAACACCTGCACGAGCAATAATGCTTGGCTTATCATTATCACAGAGATAGGTAATGCATTTTCCTTTACCTTCATCTCCCCAAGCTCCACCAACTAGTATACTACAAGTCATTTAAAGTCTCCTTTTTAAAATATAATTTTTAGTTAGTTAGTTTAATTAATTTTATTAGTTTTAGTATAGTCTTATGTATAGTTAAATATAGTTTAATAGAAAAGTTAATTTTAAACTATTTAAGATTAAAATAAATATTTCAATAACCATATATATTTTATTTTTTAACATTAATAAATATTATCATGATATGAAAATTTTTAAAAAATAGCTTGAAATAATTATACAAAAATATAGAAAAATAGTGGAATTCAATATGAAAAGTGAAGATTTTTAAGCATCTTCCAATATTTCCAATAGCTTTTGAAGATATAAGTATCTCTCATACTTGAATTGCTCATTGTTTGCTAAAAATGCATCCAAGACATGTGAATTCATTTGACGCAAAATGGATAATTGAATAATGTTCTTTACATCATCATCAATCTTTCCCTGAAGAATCAATTGCCCAAATCCAGTTGCGATTATTGTATAATCAAGACTCATCAATTCCTCGTAAAAGTCCATATCCTGAATGATTTTCAATATATTTTCACTTTCAATGATGTCATCGTTAAAGTCTTCCAATTCCAAATCCCAAGACTCTAAAATCCATATGAAACATTCGATTATTGGAGTTTTTGGATTTTCAGCCAACCAGTTTGATATTTCACAAAATGCAATATACGCCTCTTCACATCCAAAAGGAGAAAGTTCATCAGTGGCATCCCAGAAGAACTTATAGTCAGCAATCTTTACTGCACGCTTATTAGGCACTTCTCCAAAGAAATGGCTGTTGTCTTCCAAATAGTTATAACCTTTTTTCAATTGTTCCATAAATTCACCAAAACGCTTACTTTAGAGAGAATCAAAATCATACTTCCTTTAGAGGAAACTCTTCGCAAAGAGGATCTTCATCATACTCCTTATCAGTCCCTTTCTTGTTCCAGTAATCCAAATAATACATCATCCAAGTATTTGAAACCCTTTTGATCTCATCATCATCCAATGCTTCAAAATCATTGAAGAAATTTATAAAGTCTCCACCTACAGCAATAGCCATTTCCTCACATTCAAAGGACAATAAGAAATCATAATTCTCATTCTCATTTCTTTTATCTGCCAAAACCTTCTTAAACTTGTATTTTCCTTCAATTTCCTTTAAATAATCATGATTCTGGAATTTGAATTCCATGACCTTTTTTGAAAATTCCTGATAGAAATAGGGATACCTTAAAGATAGATATTCCTTGGAATTTAACAATTGATTCAGATAATCCTCATCGAATCTTAAGAAATCAAGATTTTCCTTATCATTGAAGAACAATGCCAAATAAATGTTTTGACCAAATCGAATAGCTAATTCTCCCCTATATGAATTGTCTAAAATAGGCCTTGAGGACAATTTGAGATTCTCAAATTCAAGATAAAGTGAATTTGAATTGTCATCTATTTCAAGCCAAACCCATTTTCCCTGTGAGATGGCATCTTCAATAATATCTTTGGATCTATTGTTCATTTTCTTCACTGTTTAATCTAATAAAGTCTTCAAGGGCTCCATCCATTGAATAATCCTTTCCATCATATTTCTTTTTCCAATTGAAATTTTCTATTTCAATTATTTCATCTACGGATTCGGCCCAATTGATTTCAAAACCATAGTCTTTCAAGGTTTTAACAATCTTTTTAGCTATTTCCAAACCTTTCTTTTCATCATATTCAAAATCACCAAATGCAATATTCAATGCATTCTCCTCAATTGCAATTTCAATGTCTTCAAAGGTATAGAAACAAAATCCTATAGGTTCATACTTATTGTTTTTCAAATGTGTAAACAGTTCAAATGAATCCTGAATCCCCTCTTCAATGTCATAGCCAGCATTATGAATGGAAATGATCTTTTCCTTTGTCAAATCATCAAAGGCCTTGCTTAATTTGATAAAATCATCTGAATCCTCTTTCAATTCCTCTAAATTTTCCTTATTTTCCAAAAGAAGATTTGAAATAAGATCTTTAGAAATATCTTCTCCAATAAACTCATCATCAATTATCTCTAAAATCTCATCATCACTATAAAATCCAATTTTAATCAATAGCTGAATTTCATAATTGATCTCATCAATCAGTTCCTTATCCATAATAACACCCATTAGACTTTAATTAGATAAATATAAGCAAATTATAAAAAAAAAGTAGAAAAATAAAAAATAAAAAAATAGGAATCATTAAGCCCTAATGATTTTAATGGTATAAATGTTTTTTCTTTCAGTCAAAGTGACAACTATCCTGTCATCTCCAACCTTAACAATACAAAACTCATCTCTGTACTTGTATTCATAACCTTTAATTTCAGAATAACCTCTCAAAGCCTTTAAATGATTTACTTCAAATTTACGATGGAAATCATTAATGACATTTGCAAATACGTCAATGTCATCAGTAATCTCTATCTCATCAGACTCAATGGTTACAAAGAAGACAAAGCCCCCATAATTAACAGCACAATATGCATCATTGCTAAAGAGGGAAGATACTGTCATAGCCAAAATATGAGCTTCAGTCAAGTTTGCTGCAAAGACATTTTCAGAAAATTGGGGAACTTTCTGTTCTTGGCCAAATTCCTTTATAGCCTTTGCCTCTTCAATTAATTCTTCTGGAAAACCTATATCCTCATTATCCCATGCCCAGGACCAGGTATCCTCATCAGGGTCCAAGAATCCAATCAATTGAATAGGAAATTCCTTCATGCCAAACTTGACAATTCCCTTTTCAATATCCAATTCAGGTTCAGCATTTCCAACAATGCTTGATAATATTTCCTGCTTTTCTAATGCTAAAGCACCATATTTAGAGAATAAATCCTGTAAATCATCATTTTCTTCAATTAATAAAGAATTAACTTCCATTTTTTCACCAATAAAAATTTAAAAAAATAAAAAATAAAAGGTCTAGAATGATAATTTAGAGATTCTAGACATAGCTTCTTTAGTGTTTTCTAAAGTGTTGAATGCAGTTAATCTTAAGTAACCTTCACCGCTTGGACCAAATCCGGAACCAGGAGTACCTACAATATTAGCTTCTTCCAAGAGTAAGTCGAAGAAGTCCCAGGATTCCATGTCGTTTGGAGTCTTTACCCAAATGTAAGGGGAGTTCACTCCACCATAAACATTCAATCCAATATCGGATAAGCTTTCACGAATGATTTTAGCATTTTCCAAGTAATATTCAATGTTTGCCATGATTTCCTTTTGTCCTTCTTCAGTGTAAACTGCTTCTGCAGCCTTTTGGACAGGATAGGAAACACCATTGAACTTAGTGGTTTGTCTTCTGTTCCATAATGCATTTACTGATTGCTCAATGCCTTCAGCATCCTTGATCTTGATATCCTTAGGAACAACTGTGTAAGCGCAACGTGTACCAGTGAATCCTGCAGTTTTTGAAAAGCTTCTGAATTCAATAGCAACTTCCTTTGCACCGTCAATTTCATAGATTGTGTGAGGCACATCATCTTCTGTGATGAAAACTTCATATGCTGCATCAAATAAAATAAGAGCATCATTTTCCTTTGCATACTCTACAAATTTAGTCAATTGGTCTTTTGTTAAAGTGGTTCCAGTAGGGTTGTTTGGGAAACAGAGGTAGATTAAATCCACTGGTTCTGTAGGAAGTTCTGGAACGAAGTCATTTTCTTCAGTGCAAGGAAGGTAAACGATATTCTCATACATTCCATCATCTTTGATGTTGCCTGATCTTCCTGCCATTACATTGGTGTCAACATATACAGGATAAACAGGGTCAGTTACTGCAATCACATTATCCAATGCAAAAATTTCCTGGATGTTGCCGGTATCACATTTTGCACCATCGGAAATGAACACTTCATCAAGGTCTAAGTCCACTCCCCATTTATTAAAGTCATTTTTAATGATAGCTTCAGCTAAAAAGTCGTAACCTTGTTCTGGACCGTAACCCATAAAGGTTTCACCATCTGCCATTTCATCAACAGCATCCTTGAAAGCCTTGATTACAGTAGGGACTAAAGGTTTTGTTACATCTCCAATACCCATTTTAATAACGTTTTTATCAGGATTTTCTTCCATGTATTTAGCTGCACGTCTATTTACTTCAACAAAAAGATAACTATTTTGCAATAAAAGATAGTTTTCATTAATTTTAACCATGTTTTTACCTCATACTAATTTAAAAATTTAAATAATTAAAATCATTAGTTAATAAAAATCTAAAACACCAAAATTACAATTAATATAATCCCACTTCGAATAACTAAAATCTCTAAAATTAACTTAATTAATAATTTCTAACTAGATTTCTAACTATTTAACACTTAATTATTTATTAAATATATTATTTAAAATTGTGTATTAAAAAGGGAAAAACTTGGAAAAATCATACAAATTTTTAAAAAGTTATGCCTCTGAAAAAAATATAAAACTAATGTATAAATAAAATAAAAAAGATATACATATAATACTATAAGATAATGTATGACTTACCCATATTGTTTTATCAATATGTCATGAGAAACATGCATTATCCTATATTATGATTACATATTGCCCTATCCCATTTCATGCTTAGATCATAGGGCAAATCAATATATTAAAACAAGATTAATTCGGTGAAAAAATGAAGGAAATAACAGCAATACTGCTTATTCTTATAGCACTTATTGGAATCATTTCCATAATAATTGTTAAGATATACTATAAGGATAAGGAAAAAGACAACGAGGAAGAAAGATTAGCGGAATTCATCAATAGCACAAAAGCGGACTATGACAATGAAAAACGTGCAAGAACCAGAAAAGCACAAAGAAGAAACCGTGCTAACTTAAGTGAAGCTCAATTATATGCAAACACTATTGATGATGTTGAAAATGGAGATGTAGGTGGAACAACTGCTTTATTGAGACAAAGGGCAAAAGCTATGGATGAAGCTCCTCAAAAACAAGCTAGAAAAGTTAGAAGAGCTCAACCTGTTCCTAAAAAGGTCCCTAGAACCCCTGAAAGAGTAAAGACCCAAATGGAGAAGGAAGAAGAGGTTAAATCTTTCCAAGAACCTATTAAACCAGAACATACTGCAACCATTAACAGTGCAAGACAAGGAGAAAAACAGCCTGAAGCTCGTCAAGTGCCAATGACTGAAAAGCAAAAGGAATTCATCTCTGGTGAAACTAATAAGTTAGTCGTTGAAGAAGGTGAAGGCACTGTAAAAGTAGTTAAGTCTGTAAAACCTGCTGAAACCATTGAAGAAATTAAGGAATCTGCAAAAATTGAAGAGGAAGCTCAAGCAGAAGAAACTGTTGAAGCTGAAGCAGAAGCAAAAGATGAAATCGTTCAAAAAGCTGAAGCAGACACTGCTGATTTAATCAAGAAGATTGAAAAAGCTAAAGAAGATGTTGAAGAGAAATTAGCAGATATCTCCGCTGAAGACATTGAAGCAGTTAAAGAGAAAATGGCTAAAGAGGAAGAGGAAGCTGAAACTCCAGATATCGGAACCACTATTGAAAAGATCAAACAAGCATCTGAAGCTAAGGAAGAATCAAAAGCAGAAACCGAAGCTAAAGTGGGAGAAGTCAAAACTGAAGTAAGCGAAGCTCCTAAAGCTGAAGAAACTTCCCAAACTGCAGAAGATTCTTATCATGATGATTTACATATCCTCTTAAATAAGGAAGAGCCGGTTGAAGTTGATGAAAGTCCTGAAAATGACTTTGTTACAATCAATTCAGAAAATGAAGAAAAACTATCTACAGGAAATGAATTGATTAACAGTGCAATCAAATCCATCAGAAACTTCAGAAAAGCAAATGCTCCAAAACAGCCAGCTGTTGTGGAAACAAAAGTTGATATTGTTCCTGATGATTATGCTCAAGACTTGGGAGATGGAATTGAATACATTGGAGATACAATTACAATCACTCCTATCCATGAAGAGGAAAGAGACTTAGCAAAAACTCAACCAAATGAGGATGTAGACAAGATTTATAAGGAAATCAATAAGGAATCCTACAATAAGACTGATGATGAGGAATTGTCTGATTCCTTCGAAGATGTAACTGATGAGACTTCTGAAAAAGATGCAAATGTCTACACTAAAGAGGACTATAAAAAGATAGAAGCTAAGGAGAAAGAGAAAGTACGCAGAGCAGAAAACACTAAAAAGATTTTAGGATCAAAAGGCATTAGCGAAGAAGAGCTCCGCAAAAGAACTGAAGCTAAAGCTAAATCCAAACGTACAAGAAGAGCTGCTCCTGCTGAAGAGCCTGTAGAAGAAGGTCAAAAGAGATTGATGATGCATAAGGCTAAAACTGATGTTGAAGAAGTGTACATCAATGGTACCTTATTTGAACTAAAAGTAGGTCAAATTGTTATCTTTGACATTAATGGCGAAAGCTATTCAAGCCAAATCTTAAGACTCAAGCCAGGCTACATTGGAATAAGATACAGATCTAAAAAGATTTGGGTCAAATCTAATACAGTTAAAAAGATTTTAAAATAATTAAATAGTTTAAATAGCTTTAATTCTATTTTAACTTTTTTAATTCATTATTTTAAAAATTAAAATTAAATTTTATAATTTTTATAAAAAAATAAATTTATTTAATTAAAAAAAGCCGAATTAATCTTAAATAAATTTATTCTCTTCTTTTCTTTTTTATTATTTTAACTATTTTAATCATTTCTAATTTTTTTCCTTTTTTATAAAAATTAGTTCTAATTTTAACGAACAGAATAAAAATCTAAAAAAATTTATGCTCTATTTATGAGCATAATAGAAAATCAATTCATCATCTTTTATCTCATCAAGTCTAGCAAATCCGAATCTTTCAAATTGGACAATATCTCCAACTTTCAAGTCATTGCAGTCGATTTCACAAAGACCTTCAGTAACAGATGCGTCATCCATTACAACCTTAGCCTTGATAGCATCAGTTGGAACCCATTGGATGATTCTTGCTTTTGCTTCTCTTGCATCTTCAAAGGATTTGCTGTGGAATGATGCATTTCCATCCTTGATTTCAACATTTACCGCATCCATTAAACGGCTGATTCCATCAGTCAAATCAGCTTCAGGGATATAGACTTCACTGTTGAATACAAGGGTTCTGTTTCCCCTTTCCTCAAAGTCAGGGTGCAATGGCCGTTCAATAGTTAATCCTAAATCCTCTTCAGGTACATCAGCAATATCTATTTTTACAGGATTTGGAACAAAGAAATACCTGTTTACCTTTTGCTCAATGATATTTCTGTTCAATCCATAAATCTTTTTCCAACTGATTGCAGAGTCAGACATTTTGATACCTATTTCAACCATCAATTGAGTGATAGTTTCAGGTTGGATTCCTCTTCTTGCAATAGCTTTTAAGGTTCCAAGTCTTGGATCATCCCATCCACTGTAAGTGCCGTCTTCAATTCCAGCCATAGCCTTAGAGGTACTTAGTGCAATGTCCTCCATTTTCAATCTGCCGTAATGGATAAACTCAGGAATTTCCCAATCCATATGCTGGTAAAGATACTTTTGCTTTTCACTGTTTGCAAGGTGGTCCTTACCTCTTAATACATGAGTCATTCCAAGCAAATGGTCATCTACAGACACTGAGAAGTTCATCATAGGATAAACCCTGTATTTGGTGCCCATTCTTGGGTGTTCCTCTTCAACAATTCTCATTGCTACCCAATCACGAATAGCAGGATTCTTATGATTTATATCAGTTTTAACTCTAAGAACAGCTTCACCTGCTTCCATTTCAGGAAACTTTTTCCAAAGTTCCATATTCTCTTCCACCGTATTGTCTCTGCATGGGCAAGCTTGGCAATTGTCCTTAAGCTTTTTGAACTCTCCACCATCACAGGTACACATATATGCTGCTCCACGCTTGATTAGCTCTTCAGCGTATTGGTAATAGATTTCAAAACGGTCACTTTGGTAGTAGACTTCATCAGGCTCGATACCTAACCATTTCAAATCCTCTTGAATCAACTCATAAGCAGGTTCGTAAATACGTTTTGGATCTGTATCCTCAATTCTCAATATGAATTTACCGCCACATTTCTTTACATATTCCCCATTAGGAATAGCTGCCCTTGCATGTCCAATATGCAATGGACCACTTGGGTTTGGAGCAAAACGCATTACAACATCCTTGTTTTTACCTGGAAGCTTTGGAAGACCTTCTTCTTTCTTTTGTTTTTTCTCTTCAACAGCAACTCCAAATTCTTCCATTTTAGCTTTCTGTTCCTCTGGTGAAAGTGCATTCACTTGAGCCACAATCTTTCCGGATAAAGGACCAATCTCTTTTGCTCTTGGCCTGAGTTCAGGTTCACTGCTCATAATGGAACCCATAACAGCTCCAGGATTCGCACTTCCCTTATGTTTAGCTGCATTCAATAATGCATGTTTAAATACAATTTCTTCTAATTCATCCATAAATATCACAAAATAATAAATTTTAAAAAAAGTGTTTGAATTAAATAATGTTCAACAATAAATTAAATTAATAATTTTAATTAAAATTATGTTATAATTTATGAAACTAAACTTATATAAATATAATTAAAAATAGTCTTAAATATAGTTAAATAATTAATGAAAATTGAAAAATAGGTATAAATCTAATATGAATGTAATAAAATTACAAACATATTAGATAGGCAAATCTAATAAATAGGTTTAGCACGATATTTATCAGACAATAATATCTTTAAGCATTTTGATATTTAAATCATTTGATATGATTCCTCCTTTAAAAAAATAGGGAACAAATATTTAGTTATACCTAAATGTATCCGAGAAATCAGGTTTTAAAAAATCATCACAAATAACTTGAAACTAAGAATTTATTTGGTGAATTGTGAAAACTCGTTGAAGACTAATTAAAAAAAGAGGAATGGGCCAAAATATGATTAAAAAAATAAAAATAGCAAAATAACTATGCCATTAAAGGATAACAGGCACTTTACGACAATATTGTGATAAATACTTTATGGTTTAAAATGAATGAAAATTTGAGGGAAAATTTATTATTAGCAGAACTTATAATAAAATTTAAAATTAAAGAAAATCAAAAAATGGACAAAATTTACTTATTTCCTATTTTCTTTGTCTTTTAAAGTACTTGTCAATCCTTTAACAGCTAATGCACCAATAGCAAGATCCCTTATCAAATGAGAACTTAATAAATGACCATGATTGCCATGATGTCTATGGTATCCATGGAATAATCCAATTCCTTTTGACATTTTTTTTCCTCCAAAACTTTTCATAATTAACAATCCAATAGCTATTGGATAATAATTTTTATATATCTATTACTATATAAGTTATTCGGTTAAAAATGCTTATTTTTAAAAATAAAGGCCAAATATTTAGTTTAACCTAAAATAAATTTAGTAAACCCTAAATTATATTTTGTCAAACCTAAAAAATAAGCGAATAATAAAATTAAACAATTTAAGATAAGAAAAAAATGAAAAAAATAGGGGAAAAGAACTGAAACTATAAAAAAATGAGAATGAAAAAATAATTGAATCAATAAAAATGAAAATTTGAAGAAATTATTCTTCAATTTTAGATTCCATATCAGTAGCTTCAAGCTTCATTATAACAGGCCTCAATCCATCATTGCAGGATACAATAGCTACTCCAGGGGTTTTAATCCAGTCCTCATAATACCATACTTCACTTGCACCATGAGCCAATGCAAATACATATTGATAAATCGCCTTCCATGCTTCATCACAAAATCCTTCAGGTTTTGCATAATCTGCATAATACACTTCACCCTCTTTCATTAAGGGACAGATAGATAAGCCTTCAACACCATATTCCTTTGCAAGATCCTCTTGAAATGTAGTCTTTAAAATTGTAATCTTAACTTTCTTCATAATTACAAATTAGTTGTTTTTAGTAATTATAATTAATGATATGTAGATGGGTTGCAGTAAATAAATTAGATTTTTGATATGAATTAATATAAATGAAAAAGCAAATAATAATTTTATAAGTATTGATAATCAAATATGATTTAATTAATCATATTTTTAATTAAAATGAATGAAAAATTTTTTGAAAAATTTACTATATGAAACTATGTAAAAAATACTGATTTTTCAATTAATAAATTTAGAAACCGAAATAATGTTTTTACCAAACAAAATTTCAAAAATTTTACAGTAGAAATACACCTCTCTCTAATATATGAAAATTTTTGTCAAATAATGAATTTTCTTTATAAAGAATTGTAAAAAAATAAACTAATTATAAATATTAGGCAATTAATAAAATTATATGATGAAGAGATAGATCAATTTTTTCAAGACAGACATTCAATGACAAAAATCATCAATATATAAAGGAAAACTTGTTAAAAATTATCTAATGTATATCTTGAAAATGAAATGAAAATTCTCTATGAACAAGAAAATAATTTACAAATACTAAAAGATAATAGGTGGAATTTAAAATGGATGGAAGATTAGATATAGATTCTTTTGAAAAGGCCATTAATGGTTTAAATAAAAATTTAAGTGATGTAGGATTGCTCTTTAGAGCAAATATGCCACTTCTTGCAACAGATGCTACCCAAGAAACTAAAGAGAATTGTGTGGATAAGATGTCTGAGAGAATTGCTGAATTGCTTGATTCATTTAGAGAAAGCTATTCCTACTACAATGACTTCTATGAAAAGATAAAAGAAAACATAAGAAACGACAATATCGAAAATCCTGAGGAATATGACGTTTTCTTCAATCATGCAAATGAAACATTTCCAAAATACATTGATGAACTTGGACAAAGCATTGACAGCTTATGTGACATTCCAGTAAAGACTGAAAAGTTTGAAACAACAATGAGAGAGTTAGGCTCCATCATTGAAAACTTCCGTTTTGACTTTAAGAGAACATTAGCGGTCTCTGACGTTTATGAAGTTCAAAAGCAAATGAAAGCTGAAAACAAATCTTAGATATTAAAAAAGGTTTTCATAATCCAATTATGGTGATGAAATGGCATTTCAAATAAATGATCCTGAAGATATTGATTGGGCTTATTTTTGGAGAGAGAAACTGGAAGCAAAAAAAGACAGATCCAAAGACTGGAATAAGGCAGCCCCTAATTTTGGAAAATCCGCTAAAAAGGATGATTATCATACCAAATTGATTGAAAGAATTGATGTGACTAAAGATGACACCCTTCTTGATTTGGGTTGTGGCGAAGGAAGCATTACCATTCCACTTGCCAAAAAGGCAAAATCAGTGACTGGTGTTGATTCAGCATACAGAATGCTTGAAATATTAAATGAAAAGGCCCAAAAGGACAATATAAACAATATCAAGACAATTGAAGAGGACTTGACTAAAATTACAATTGACAATGTGGGAAAGCATGATATCGTTGTAGCTTCAAGATCATTGAATGGAGTGCTAAATATAAAGGAAACCATTGCAAATATCAATGAAATAGCTGACAAATACGTTTACGTAACCCTTTTCGGACCGAACAACTGGAAACTTGAAAGGGAATTATATCAATCCATCAATAAGGAATACTTCGAATTTCCATCACACAGATACTTCTTCAATATACTTGTGGATATGGGAATCTACCCGAATGTTGAAAACCTTAACATAGGCCAAAGCAGAGAATATGAAAGCATTGAAGAGGCAATGGAAAGTGGAAAATGGAGATTGGACACCTTAAATGATGAAGAGAAAGAAGAGTTGCACAAATATCTTGAGGATATCCTTGAGAGAAATGATAATGGAAAGCTTTCAAATCCAAATGACAAGGCGGATTGGGTATTATACTGGTGGAAGAAATGAAAAAGAAGATAACTATTGAAGATGAAAATGAAATCGATTGGGAAGAGCTTTGGACTAGAAAAATGGATAAGAAAGGAGACAGAGGCAAAGACTGGACCAAAGCGGCTGTAAAATATGGCGAGCGTGCTAGCAAGGACAATTACACAGAACAATTGATTTCAAAGATGATTCTATCCAAAGAGGATACCGTTTTAGATGTCGGCTGTGGAGAGGGAAGCGTGACAATTCCTCTATCCAAAGAAGTCTCTAACGTTACAGCCATCGATGCAACCGAAAAGATGCTTGAGATATTGGATGAAAAGATCAAAGAGGAATCCATAGATAACATCAAGACCATCAAGGATGATGTGAATGATGTAACATTGGAGAAATACGGAAATCATGACATCGTTTTGGCTTCAAGAGTAATAAATGGAATAAAAAGCCCAAGAAAAGTCTTTTCCAACTTCAATGAAATAGCCAATAAATATGTCTTCATCACATTATTCGGACCGAATAACTGGAAGCTTGAAAAGGACTTCTTTAAATATATCAATAGCGAATATGGCGGTGCCCCATCATACACCATTCTTTTGAATCTCCTTGCAGAAATGGACATATATCCGAATGTGGTTAATTTGGATGTGGGGCCAGTTAGAACATATAAGACAATAGAAGAAGCCATTGACAATGGAAAATGGAACTTGGCCAAATTCAGCAAAGAAGAACAGGAATTATTGCCAAAATATCTTGAGTCAATTTTGGAAGAAAATGAGGATGGTCTGCTGACCAATCCTAACGACAAGCCAGATTGGGTATTGATTTGGTGGAAAAAATGAAGATTGGAGAAAGAATAGATTCTTTAGACCAGGATTGGGAATATATCTGGCAAAAATCCCTAAAGAAAGGATTAAAAAAGGAAAAGGATTGGGATAAGATAGCTAGTGAATATGGCAAATGGCTTGAAAATGATGATTATCCAGATGTTTTGCTCAATGAAATGAGAATAACACCTGAAGATACTGTTTTAGATATAGGTTGTGCAGAAGGTACAATAACAAGAAAAATAGCTAAAAAGGTCAAATCAGTCACTGGAATTGACAAATCAGAAAAGATGCTTGAAGAATTGAATAAAAAAGCTAACGAAGATAATATAACTAATATAAACACCATTCAAAAGGACATAAATGACCTTGATTATGATGAGATTGGTGATTATGACATCGTACTTGCTTCAAGATGTCTAAATGGAATATATCATATTAAAGAAACTCTTTTAACACTTAATGAAATAGCTAAAAAATATGTTTACATAACTGTTTTTGGATCTTCAACCCACAAATACAAAAAGGAGAAAGCAGAAATAGCTGGAAAACCATTTAAAGCAGGAACAGACTATATGATTTTAGTTATGCTTTTAAGAAGTCTTGGAATAGAAGCAAATGTTCTCCAATTGGAATGTGAAAACCTTAAGGAATACCATACAATCGACGAGGCAATAGATAGATCCATCTGGAGACTTGGAGACCTTGAAGAAGAGAATAGAATTGCCTTAGAAAACTATTTTAAAGAAATTTTCGTTAAAAATGAGAGAGGAAACTGGGTCAATCCTAAAGATAAAACAGATTTAGTATTGATTTGGTGGAAAAAAGAAGAATAAATATTAAACTATTTTTAAAAAAATAAAAAGAAAAAGTAATTAATGATATTCTTCATCATGGAAGAAATCAAACACCTTTTCCATTTCTGCAGGGATATCGATTCCTTGTGGACATTGGATATTACACTCACCACAGAAAGTACAACTATCTGCACGTTCATCCTTATTCACTAACCAGAAATAAGGAGCTGCAGTCTTATCAATATAATCCAAGCTTTTTGCAATATTATACTGCTTGAAACAGTGTGGAATGTCCACCCTATTATGACAAGGCATACAGTATCTGCATCCTGTACATGGAATCTCTTCCCTTGACTTATATACTTGAGTGACATCCTTTAGGATTTGCCTATCATGCTCGCTCATGGAATTAACATCACAGCTTTCTGCAATGGCTATGTTCTGTTTCACTTGATCCATATTGCTCATACCACTGAATACAGAAGTTACAAGAGGCTTATCCCACAAATACTCAAACGCCCATTCGACAGGAGTTCTTTTCTTATCAGCTTTATCCCAAAGGGCTTGGACCTCATCAGGAATATTATTGATTAGGCTTCCTCCTCTAAGAGGTTCCATAATTACATTTCCAAGGCCTGCCATTCCAACAAACTCCAAACCGCCAAGACCACTTTTATAATCCTCATCAAGGTAGTTCACTTGAGTCAATATTACATCCCACTTGTCGTAGGAATCCATAATGTTGAAGAAAACATCCAAATCATCGTGGAATGAGAAACCTACATATTTAGCTCTTCCATCTTCCAGGATTGAATCTAAGAATTCCAATACATCCATACCATATAATTTATTCCAGAAGTCAATCTTAAGGGAATGCAACATGTAAATGTCAATATAATCAGTCTGCAATCTTTCAAGTTGCAAATCAAGGAACTTATCCATATCTTCCCTTTTGTTTACAAGCCATCCAGGCAATTTAGTTTGTATGACGACATCATCACGAATGCCTCTATCAGCAAGGTACTTGCCTAAAAACGGCTCAGCATTTCCTCCTAAGTTCCTGTTTTTACTATGAAAAGAATAAGCGGTATCAAAATAATTTACTCCATGCTCAATTGCATAATCAAACATTTTTGCAGCTTCAACCTCATCAATTTCATAAAAATGCTCCTTATGAGGTAAACGCATACATCCAAAACCTAAATTAGATACTTCTAAATCAGTTTTTCCTAATTTTTTATAAAACATTTTGTCACCTAAAACAACATTTAATTAATTATAATATATTTTTCGAAATATATAAAAATAGCTAAAAAAAGTATTAAAAAATTAAAAAATAAGAAATAGGAAGAAAGATAAAAAAATTTAATCTGAAAAATAAAGCTAAAAAATAAATAAAAAATAGCTAATCTAAGTAATTTTCCACATGATTAAAGAACAGATACAAGTTAGGCTCAACTTTCCTTAAGCGTGTCTTGTATTCCCCCAATAAGTCAATCCTTTCATCATCACTTAAGTATTTTCCATCATAAATCAATGGAATATCTGCCAAATCCCCCATAAATAGGAGCTTGACTTGGTCTTTAGTTAAAATGGATGAGAACTTAAGGATATTTTCGAAATTCTCTTCAGTGAAATCCAAGCCAACGGATTCCAAATATTCCCTGAATTTGCCAATTTCCTCAACATAAATGGGAACTAATTTAACTGCAATATTGTATTTCCATTCCTCATCCCAAGGATGCAATTCACTTAATTTTTCTATTAGAAAATTAGTGGAATCCTCTAAATTGTTCCCAAATTGATTGAAATCCATTCTATCCCTAAATTATCCTATTGACATGATAAGAATTATTATAAATAAGATTATAAGCACACCACAACATACAGAACCAAGATCATTGGAACTTGAAGCGCTGCTAGCATTTGAAGTAGTTGTAGTTGTTGTAGTGGTAGTTGAATTATTAGTGGAAGATCCATTATCTCTTAAATTTGTGCTGAAATCTGGAGAAACCAATTTACTTCCACAATTTCCACAGAATGTAGCAACATCCTTATTTTCATGACCACAATTTGGACAAAACTTTGACATTTTTTACCCCCTCATAATAAAATTTTTAAAAAAATGAAATCAAAAAATAAACTAAAAAACTAAAAAATTGAAACCAAAAATGCCATTTAAGCATTTTCAGTCATAATAGGAACCACTTGTTTCTTACGGGAGACAACTCCTTCCAATAAGACAGTGTTATCCTCTAATTTTACTCCATAAGCTTTTTCTACAAGTGCAGCATCCTTACCAAGTGCAATGACTTGAGAATTGCTGTTTACAATATCAGTGATTAAAAGCATGAATAAGTCCAAATCCTCTTCTTCAATGATTTTTTCCATTCCTACTTCCAAATCAGCTTTCATTTCCATTACAACAGCAATATCTGCAGTGTTCACTTGATTTACAATGGATTTTACATCCTTAAAGTCAATTTGCTTTGCATCTAAGCTTAAGATTTCAGGAATAGAAAAACTGGATAAGTCAGTTCCTGCCTTTAACATTTCCAATCCATAAGCTTCATAATCAATTTCAGCGATTTGTGCAAGCTCTTTAACTGCTTCTTTATCATCTTCAGTTGTTGTTGGAGATTTTAAAAGCAAGGTGTCAGAAATAATTGCAGAAAGCATCAAGGATGCAATGGTTTTATCTGGAGTTAATCCGTTTTCCTTATATAACTTCAATAAAACGGTTTCAGTACATCCTACAGGTTCTGTTCTGACAAATAAAGGATAAGAAGTTTCAAAAGCTATTTTGTGATGGTCAACGACCTTTAGGATTTTAACGTTTTCAATATTGTCAATGGATTCGCTTGGACTGTTATGATCCACTAAAATAACTTCTGCATCATCATCAATTCTTTCAATTAATTCAGGAGCTTCAATATCGAAGTAATTCAATACATATTCAGTTTCCTTGTTAAGACTTCCCAATCTGCATGCAACAACATCATTACCTAATTTAGTTTCCAAATCAGCCATTACAAGGCTTGAGGTAATTGAATCAGTATCTGGACTTTTATGACCAAAAATATAAGTTTTACTCATCTTTTTCACCTAATAATAAATTGGATAAATTTTATCAAAATAACAATTATAATTTTGACCTTTCACATTATTAAATATTTATGAAAATTTAAAAAAAAAGTTAATTAAAAAGATTAATGTTTAGAACTTAGATTATAAAAAATCTAAGTCCTAAACCTGAATTATAAACTATACCAAAAAAAGAAAACTAGAAACTAATGTAAAGGGGGTGATATGTTAAAAGAATATTCTAAAAGTATAGTAAATAATTCTATGTATATACTATATTTATTATCTATATAAATAGTTTGCTATCAATAGTATAAAAAACTGTCTTAAAAACCTTAAAAATATCAAAGAATTTTGAAAAGACTAAAATATAATTAAAAAAAGTTTGATAGTATTTGATTTTATTTTAAAAAAATTTTGATTATTCTAAATAGAGATAAGACGAATGTAATGTTTTTATAGAGAGTTATTTAGAATAATCAAAAGAATTTTCATCAAAGAGCCATTATGCAATATAGACCCTTGATTGAATTCGTAGTTTTAAGTATTTTCCGTGAAGAAACTGTAATTTCCAATGAATTTATTTTAAAATGTATTAAAATTGTTTCACCAAAAAATACATGTTCCTTGAATATACTATTATTTGAATAAATATAAGTCGATATGCCAAGAGCATTTGAAAATAAATAAAAAAATTGATTAATGAAAAAATTAGAAAAAATTAGAAATAGAATAAATTAGAATAAAGAAAATAAAAAAGAAAATAAAAAAGAGAATAAAAAAGAGAATAAAAAATAGAATAAAAAAGAGAATAAAAAAGAACTACCTAAATAAGTCATTTTCAATATTTAGTTTTCTATAGGTATCTTCAATCTCTTTTGTAACCTTTATAATCTCATCAGTCACATACTTATGTCTTGATACCAACTCATCAGAGTCAATCTCTTCTCCTTCATCTTCGTAAGTGTCAACATAACGAGGGATATTCAAATTGAAATCATTCCTTTTAATCTCATATAAGCTTGCTCTGTGGGAATATCTTTCTATTTCTTCCCTATCCTTATAAGTGCTTACGATTTTGGAGATATCTTCTGCCTGCAAATAGTTGATTAATTTGGTTCTATCAAATCCTTTTGAAGCATCAATGAAAAGAACATCTTCATCAAAATCCCTATTTTTCCTAAAGATCATCATACAAGCAGGATTATTGGTGCTGTAGAACATATTTGCAGGAAGTCCAATGACTGCATCAAGATAATTGAATCTTTCAACAATCATCCTTCTGATTTTTCCTTCAGAAGCAGCTCTGAAAAGTACTCCATGAGGAGCGACAACAATCATTATTCCATCCTCATTCAACTGATAAAGCATATGCTGAATAAATGCATAATCCGCTTTTGAATGTGGGGGAAGAATATTATATTGCATAAACCTTACATCATCAAGAAAACTCCTATCCGCAGTCCATCTGGAATTGAATGGAATCTGAGAAACTACAGCATCAAAAGTATAATCCAAATGCTGAGGCTGTTCCAATGTATCCCCTTGCTTAATGTCAAAATCCTTATAATGGATATTATGCAGAATCATGTTTTCTCTTGCAATATTATAGAATGATGCATTAAGTTCCTGACCACAGATAAAATCACAAGACAATTCCTTATTAATCTCTAAAAGCAAGGAAGCTGAACCGCAACATGGATCATAAACTGATTCAAGCTTTGATTTCTGGGAAGATATAAGCTTAGCGATTAAAGTGGAAACCTCATTAGGAGTATAGTAATCTGAGGAATTTGATGAATTCAAGGAAAA
>Ga0129307_1000799_pt1 | contig 42826 bp, 28 predicted proteins | sample P1105metagenome_FD_94437 | JGI IMG/M metagenome (GOLD analysis project Ga0129307, IMG submission 94437) | Capybara group fecal microbial communities from Wisconsin, USA - P1105 metagenome | ecosystem: Host-associated > Mammals > Digestive system > Large intestine > Fecal | place: USA: Wisconsin...
TAGCAATACATAAGACCCCTTGAAGACGACGAGGTAGATAGGGCCAAGGTGTAAGTGCAGTAATGTACTCAGCTGATGGTTACTAATAGGTCGAGAGCTTTACCTAGTAGGTTGTTATTCCAGAGTTAAAACTTGGATAAATCTTCTGTTTTGTGTTCAGTTTTTAAGGTTTAAATTCCTATATCAGATGGGAACAAACCCTACGGCTCCGTGGTCAAGCGGTTAAGACATCGCCCTTTCACGGCGGTAACACGAGTTCGATTCTCGTCGGAGTCATTTTGAACTTTTGGATTTAAATATTCCTCGATAGCTCAGCGGCAGAGCATCCGGCTGTTAACCGGAGGGTCGTAGGTTCAAACCCTACTCGGGGAGCTAAGTTATTAAAAAATTACATAACTTATTCCTTGACAATTAACATAACCTATGTTTAAATTGTAGGGTAGCATTTTTCAAAACGCCGATGTGGCTCAATGGCAGAGCAGCTGATTTGTAATCAGCAGGTTAACGGTTCGAGTCCGTTCATCGGCTTTTAAATTACTCATTTTCCCGAAAGGGTTGCGGACCTTTAGCTCAGTTGGTTAGAGCAACCGGCTCATAACCGGTCGGTCCTGGGTTCGAGTCCCCGAAGGTCCACTTTTGGCCCAATGGCTCAGTTGGTTAGAGCGCCGCCCTGTCACGGCGGAGGTCGCGGGTTCGAGTCCCGCTTGGGTCGCTATTAACTTTGGTTCGTTTTAAAATTGAATATCTGGGGTCTTAGCTCAGCTGGGAGAGCATCTGCCTTACAAGCAGAGGGTCACAGGTTCGAGCCCTGTAGGCCCCATTTATGTGCACGTGTGGCGGAATAGGCAGACGCAAGGGACTTAAAATCCCTCGGTAGCAATACCGTGCCGGTTCAAGTCCGGCCACGTGCACTTTCTTTATATTTAAAGGAGTTTTCCAATGGCCGACATTAAAGATTTTACCGAAAGAACAGTTGATTCCACCATGGTTTTTGATGGTGAAATTCTCCATGTAAAGAAAGACAATATTTTACTTCCTAACGGTAAACCCGCCACAAGAGAGAAGATTCAGCATATCGGTGCTGTGTGTATCGTCCCTGTAACGGATGACGGAAAGATTGTTATGGAAGAGCAATATAGATATCCTATTTCAAGAATGGTCTATGAAATCCCTGCGGGAAAGCTTGACTCTTACGATGAGGATAGACTCCTTGCCGCAAAGAGAGAATTAAGGGAAGAGACAGGTTATGAAGCTAGCGAATGGATTGATCTTGGCATCTATTTACCCGCTCCCGCATACAGTGATGAAAAGATTACCATGTACCTTGCAAGAGGCCTTAAAAAGGGCTCACAGGACCTTGATGATGACGAGTTTTTAAAGCTTTCTGAAGCGCCTATAGAAGAGGTAGTATCTAAGATTTTTGCAGGTGAAATTCAGGATGGAAAGACTCAGATTGCGGTTTTAAAAGCTGCTAAATATCTTAACAAAATTTAATAGCATGTTTATGTTTGAATCCTAAAATAGCCTTAATGTAGCACTTACATTGGAGGCTTTTTTTATGAGAAAAAGGTTTGCGCTTTTTATCGGCGAACTCTATATGGATTATCAGACAAAACTATATTGCGGCATTGAAAAAGCGGCGATTGAAAATGATGTTTACATAGACATTTTTTCAAATTACGGCGTTTTTTCAAAGAATTATCTTCATACGATAGGTGAAGTTAATGTAAAGAACATACCGGATCTTTCAAAGTACGACGGCATTATGGTGGCGCCCGATACTTTAACTGTTCCCGGAATGTTTGAAGAAATTGACTTTCTTATAAAAGAAAAAGCGGACTGCCCCATTATGTCCATTCGAACCAAAGAAGATAATTATTACAACATACTGGTTGATGACCGCACTTCCATGGAACAAATAATCGAGCACTTTGTTACCGTGCACGGATGTAAGAAGATTTGCTATATGTCGGGACGTGCCGATATGCTTGATGCAAGAAAACGTTTGGCGGGCTACAAGGCCGTCATGGAGCGTCACAACCTACCGGTTCTAGATAATATGATATTCCAGGGCGACTACTGGACAGGAAAGGGCAGAGCGGCGGTTGAAACCTTTTATTCCAATGGATTTAAGCCCGATGCCATAGTGTGCGCAAACGACTATATGGCAATCTCTGTTTATCATGCGCTAAAAGAAAAAGGCATTAGTGTTCCTGATGATGTTTTGCTTTCGGGATATGACAATATTAACGAAGCCTTCTTTATAAATCCTCCCTTGGCAACGGTAGAAACGCCTTCATTTGAAATGGGCTATAAGGCCTTAGATTCCCTTGTAAAGCTTTCTAACGGTGAGATAGTAGCTAAGGAGCAGCCCATATCCGCAACACTCTTTTTGGAAGGCTCCTGTGGCTGTAAAAGCTGTATGAGGGAGGGAGTCAGCGAGAAGCTTTATAACTCCTTTATGGACCTAAGGGATGCGGTACATACATCCCTTGTGTTAAGCGCCGAATACGAAAGCTGCAACACGGTTGAAGAGGTGCTTAAGACAGCCCATAAAAACTCTTTGGAAATAGCATATAAAGATTTATATGTGTGCCTTTGCGATAACTATGAAGGAAGCGAAGAGTATACTGAAATCGGCGAGTATACGCCAAATATGCGCCTGGTGGCTTCTTTTAACAAAGAAAAAGATAAGTTTACCACGTTAAAAGAAACCTTTGAGCGAAGCGAAATATTACCTGATAAGTACAGAAAAGACCTTTTATTAAGCGTATTTCCCCTTCACTTTAGGGGCCACTGTCTTGGATACATCGCAATGACCTTTGACGATATAAAGAAGCTTCAGCTTGGGTTTGTTATATGGTCAAATTCCTTGGCAAATTATCTTGATAAGATAAACATGTATGAAAAGAACAAAGAGCTCATGCAGTACCGAGTTGAAATAAACATGGACAATCTTACGGGAATATATAACAGGCGCGGCATGGATTTGGCTCTTTTAAAGGCCACCCAGGAACTTGAAGAAGAAAGAACGGGGCTTTTTGTAATAAGCGCCGATATGGACGGCCTTAAGATAATTAACGATACCTACGGACACGCCGAAGGAGATGTTGCCATAAAGACAATAGGCATGATACTTTCAGGCTTTTCGTCTCCCAATATCTTTAGCGCAAGAACCGGGGGAGATGAGTTTATTATAGGCGTTAAAGGAAGCGAAAACGACGTAAAAAAGGCCATAAATACAATCAGAAAGAAAGTAAAGCGCTTCAACGATACCGCGTCAAAACCGTACAAATTATCGGTAAGTATAGGATATGAGCAATTCGATCAAAATATTGGGTTGGTGGAATGCTTAAGGCGAGCGGATGAAAAAATGTACGAAGAAAAGAAGACGAAAAAAGAGTGCAGAAATTAAAGGTTTCTTAAGCCTGTGAGTAAATTACCCACAGGCTTTTTTTGTGTGGTATAATCTTCAAAGATTTATAAAAAGGGTGAAACTATGCTTGATACAACGCTTTGTTATATTGAAAAAGATTCAAAGTATCTTATGCTTCACAGAGTTAAGAAGGATAAGGATATAAATAAAGGCAAGTGGATAGGAGTCGGCGGTAAGTTTGAAGAAGGGGAAACCGCGGATGAATGCCTCATTAGAGAAGTGTATGAAGAAACAGGCCTTACTCTTACAAAGTTTCATATGGTGGGCCTTATTAAGTTTTATTCAGAATCCGATGACATCGACATGTATTTATATAAAGCCACCGATTTTACGGGAGAAGTTAAGACAGACTGCTCTGAGGGAATCCTTGAATGGGTGGATAAAGATAAGGTTTTATCGCTTCCCACATGGGAAGGGGATCACTACTTTTTAGAGCCCCTTTTGGAAGGAAAGACCAATTTAAACATGACTCTAAGATACGACCACGACGTACTTATTGAGTTTAGAGACGACACAAAGCCTGTAAAAATCAATAAATCAGGAATTATTGAAAGCCCACACGCTTTTTCCACAAGGATAGGGGGAGTGAGCGACTCTATTTATGATTCTTTGAATCTTGGCATGAACAGAGGAGATTCAAAGGCCAGAGTTACCGAAAACTTCAGACGTTTCTTTGAAACCGCGGGCATAAAGAACTTAGCCTTTGTGTGCGGAGAACAGGTCCATGGGAACAACGTACACATAGCTACAAAGATGGACTTAAGAAAGGCTTACGGACCCGGTGACTTAATTGTGGCAGACGGATATGTAACCAATGAAAAGGAAGTGCCCTTAGTTATATTTACGGCGGATTGCGTGCCCGTGTTACTTGAGGATAAAGAAAACAATGTGGTGGGCGCAGTACACTGTGGCTGGAAGAGTACAGTAAAAGATATAGAAAGAAACGCAATCGAAAAAATGAAGGCACTTGGCGCCGATATATCAAAGATTCACATAGCAATCGGCCCTGCAATCGATAAGTGCTGTTTTGAAGTGGGAAAAGAAGTCACTGAGGCAGTAGATAAGCTTCTTAATTCCGATGCTTCTTTCTTTTATGATGAGTGTGAAAACGGAAAATACATGCTTGATTTAAGAGGAGTTGTAAGAGAGCGTTTCTTGCAGCTTGGGGTGCTTAGCGAAAATATTGAAACCGTGGGAGACTGCACCATGTGTCATCCCGATAAGTACTTTTCTCACAGATACACAAAGGGTGAGAGAGGAAGCCTTGCCTGCGTTATCGAATTAAGCTAAAAACATTGACTTTTTAACAAAAAACGCTAAACTAAATAAAGCGTGTAATACAGCAATTTTTGGAGATTTTTAATAGATGAAGAAATTAGGTTTTTTAGCTTTGTCTTTGGCAATTTTGGCAGGCATTTTGCTTTCCGCACCAAAGATAAAAGCAACCGTCAATGAAATTGAAATTGACAAGGCAAATACAGAAAAATATGAAGCGTTTTTGGCAGAAAACAAAGCCTTTTACGATAACACCTTTTATAACGGTGTTGACATTAGCGGCCTAACTCCCTATGAAGCTGTTAGCGCTATTGAAGAGGACTTTGAAAAGCAAAGCGTTGAAATAGTATCTGATTACCCCGATGACACACAGGACTTTTCTTTTGACAGACTTAACTTTAACTATAACGATCTTTTAAAGGATTTAATGACTGTTTTTGACAATCAGACCCTTTCTAAAGAAGAGTTTATAAACGGCGCAGAGAGGAAAGACTACACTTACGATATAGCCGCTAACGGTGACTACTCAAAGATGGAACTTAGAAACTTAAAGGTTCTTGATTTGGCTTCAAGAATTAAGTCGCACGATGCTTACGTTAGCTACGATAAGATTTCAGGTAACTTTATTGTAGAAAAGGAAAGCTACGGTAACGAACTTAAAAAGGGAGCTTTGGAAAAGAAGCTTGAAGCTGCCATTAAGAATAAAGAACCCCGGGTGGTTATAACTTCGGATGATTATATAAAGCCTGAAATTCTTTCCGATGATAAAAAGTTAGATCAGACCAAAGAGTATTATAAGATTCTTTTGGGAAAGAGCCTTACTGTAAATATTTGCGGAAATGTGTTAAATATCGGCCCCGAAAAGCTTACGTCTTTATATGAATTCGGGCCTGATGATGTAATAGACGAAGAAGCTTTAACAAGCTTTGTGGCATCTTTGGCCGGCACATTTAATACCTTTGGAATTGACAGAGCATTTACCACAAGCACAGGAGAACAGGTTATAGTTCACGGCGGAGACTACGGATGGCTCGTTAATCAGGAAGGCACAAAAGAAGCTATAAGAAAAGCGGTTCTTTCTCCAAATTCGGTTGAGACCATTGATGCGGTTTATTCAAGAGTGGGACAGCGTCCCGCAGGAGCTGAAATCGGAAACACTTATGTTGAAATAAGCTTAAGAGATCAAAAGGTGTGGATGTATGTAAACGGTGTGCAGATAGTTAACGACGATTGCACCACAGGTATGTTTGAAGACCCTGCCTGCACCACAAACGAAGGCACATTCTCTTTAACCTATAAAGTTACAAACGTAACCTTAAAGGGGCCTACATGGAACGATTTCGTGTACTATTGGATGCCCTTTGACGACGCAAACGGCATGCATGATGCCACATGGAGAACGGATGAAGAATTCGGCGGAGAAAACCGATTCGGAAACGGTTCTCACGGTTGCGTAAACTTAAGGCTTCCAACCGCTCAGGTGATTTATGAAAACATTCAGCAAGACACTCCCATAATCACATGGTAGGGTGAAAGAAGAAGTTAAAAGACACAGGAAAAACCCTGTGTCTTTTATGTTTTTTTATGGATTTTTACATTTACTGTAAGTTAATTATCCTATTGTATAGTCTTAATTGGAGCCCTCTGCTCATTGAATCTAATCGATAATAATTTAAAATAATTAATTATTCACAATTTTGTTTGAAATCATTTTAATTATGTTATAAAATCTACTTGTATCAATCTCAAGGGAGGATCCCCGGATGGCTACTGAAAAAAATAAACCGACGGTACTTATTGCCGAAGATGAGGAAATCAACCGAAGCATACTGCGTGAAATCCTAAAAAATAAGTACAGAATACTTGAGGCCGAAAACGGTCATCAGGCGGTATTTACGATCAAGGAGGAAGAAGCAAACATTGCCCTTATCATCCTTGATATTCACATGCCCAAGTTAGACGGATTCGGGGTAATGGACTACTTACAGGAGACTGGGCTTAACGAAAAGATTCCCGTTATCATCACCACATCCGATGAATCGGCGGATATATTGGTGCAGGGTAAGAAAAACAAAGTCGTTGATATTATTTATAAGCCCTTTAGGGCAGCAGATTTACTTAAAAGCGTAGATGCATTTGTGCAGATAAGCGCTCTTGAGCAAAATCTTGAGGATATCATTAACGAAAAGAGTGTGTACCTTACAAACCAGTATGAGGCCGTAAAGAAGGCTAAAAACCTTCACAGAGGAAAATGGGACGATAACATCAGGGCAATCCTTAAAAAGATGCTTCCGGGAAATGAAGAACACAATGTAAGGATCCAAAAGATAACAGCTCTTCTTTGCGAAAGGCTTATGAACAAATTTCCCAAATACGGCCTTTCAAAGAGCGTAAACAAAGTTATCGTGGATGCCACACTTCTTCATGACCTCGGAAAAGTGGTTATTCCCGATTCTGTATTTACAAACAATGACGCTTCTTCTTCAAGAGCAATGGTACAGGTAAAGAAACGCCCCATCGCAGGCTCGGAGATGATAAACATCATGTTTGCAAACACCGGTCATCAAATGGAAAGAAAGTATGGCTACGATATTTGCAGATATATGTTTGAAACCTACGACGGTAAAGGCTATCCTGTAGGCTTAACGGGCAAAGAAATCCCAATTTGCGCCCAGATAGTAGGCCTTGCTCACAGATACGAAGAATTAAGGTTTTTAACGGACGGTTCCGAAAAGCCTCATAAAAGCGTTATGAGAAAAATCCTTGAGGCTGAATACAAAGCTTATAATCCCGATTTGATGGAGGCTTTTGAAGACATAGATCCTCTCATTGAAGAAGCCTTCGAGAAAAAGAACAATTAAAGGAGAGTATATTAAAATGGCAAATTATCCTACACCTCACATTAACGCAAAGCCCGAAGACTTTGCTAAGACCGTGCTTATGCCGGGAGATCCCTTAAGATCTAAATTCATTGCAGAAAACTTTTTAGAGAATCCCGTGCTTGTAAACAACGTAAGAGGCGTTCAAGGTTACACAGGAACTTATAAGGGTACAAAGGTATCCGTTATGGCAAGCGGTATGGGAATGCCTTCAATCGGCATTTACAGCTACGAATTATTTAACTTCTTTGATGTAGATAATATCATCCGTGTAGGCTCTGCAGGAGCTTTACAAAAAGAGGTTAAAATCCGCGATATAGTATTTGGAATGGGAGCTTTGACAAATTCAAATTATGCCCGCCAGTTTAATCTTCCCGGCGCATTTGCTCCTATCGCAGACTACACATTACTCAGCGAAGCAATTAAGGCAGGAGAAAAAATCGGTGCAAAGTATCATGTAGGTAATGTGGTATCTTCAGATACCTTCTACGATGCAGATCCTACCGTTAACGACAGATGGGCTTCAATGGGAGCTTTGGCCGTTGAAATGGAAGCGGCAGCCCTTTACATGAACGCTATTAAGGCTAAGAAGAGATCACTTGCAATCCTTACAATTTCAGATTCAATTGTAACAGGAGAAGCTACCACAGCAGAAGAAAGACAGAATTCATTTACACAGATGATGGAAGTTGCTCTTGAAACAGCAGTAGCTATGGATAAGCTTAAATAGGTAATGAATAATAGCAAAAACCCTCGGGTTATAGGCCCGAGGGTTTTATTTTGAATGCGCTTGACTTATTAAGTCAACCTATTACTTTGTATCTAATTTAAAGCCAAAGTACTTAACTGCGTTGTTGTAAGAAATGCCTTTTATGATTTCTGATAAAACTTTTTCATCGTAAGGATATTCTCCGTTTTCAACCCATTCGCCGATTACGTTACAAAGGATTCTTCTAAAGTATTCGTGACGGGTGTATGATAAGAAGCTTCTTGAGTCTGTAAGCATTCCCACAAATCCTGAAAGGTTACCAAGGTTAGCTAAAGACTTAATCTGGTTTTCCATACCGATCTTATTGTCATTAAACCACCAAGCGGAACCGTGCTGAATCTTTGCAACGGCTGTTGAATCCTGGAAGCATCCGATAATTGTGCCGATTGCTTCGTTGTCTCCGGGGTTAAGGGAGTAAATGATGGTCTTAGGAAGTGAACCTTCTTTTTCAAGAGCATCAAGGAAGTTAGCAAGGTTAGAAGCGTTTGTGTCGTTTCTGATGCAGTCAAAACCTGTATCGGGGCCAAGCTTTTCAAAACGCTTAGTGTTATTGTCTCTCTTACAGCCGTAGTGAAGCTGCATTACCCAGTTTCTCTTAGCGTATTCTTTGCCCATTTCAACCATGAATGCTGTCTTAAACTTTAAAACTTCTTCTTCTGTAACTTCAGCACCTGATAATCTCTTAGCAAAAATAGCTTCGATTTCTTCCTTAGAAGAGGGAGTGCACATTACATCGTCAAGACCGTGGTCTGAAACGGAGCAACCGTGGTTTTCAAAGTAATCAAGGCGAAGTCTTAATGCCTTCATCAAATCTTCAAAAGTAGAAATCTTAAATCCTACGGTTCCTTCTAACTTAGCTAAGTAATCAAGGTAGGTAGGCTTTTCAAGATTCATTGATTTATCGGGTCTCCATGCAGGAAGAACCTGTACGTCAAAGGTTGAATCGTTCTTTATTTCTTCATGGAAGTTAAGAGCATCGACGGGATCGTCTGTTGTGCAAATAAGTGTAACGTTTGAACGCTTAATGATGCTTCTTACGCTCATGTCTTTCTTTGCCAAAGCCTTGTTACATACCTTCCAAGCTTCCTCAGCGGTTTCTTCAGTCAAAGGCTTATCAAATCCAAAGTATCTTTGAAGCTCTAAGTGGCTCCAGTGATAAAGGGGATTTCCGATAGCTTTCTGTAAGCATTTTGCCCAGGCAATGAACTTATCGTGATCTGATGCATCACCTGTAATGTACTTTTCATCCACACCGCAAGAACGCATAAAACGCCACTTGTAGTGGTCGCCTCCAAGCCAGACCTGAGTGATGTTTTCAAACTGTCTGTCATGAGCGATTTCTTCGGGATTGATGTGACAGTGATAGTCTAAAACCGGCATGTTCTCTGCAAATGAATGATAGAGCTTCTGAGCGGTTTTGGTTGTAAGGATAAAATCCTTGTCCATAAATTTTTTCATGTTTTTCTCCTAACTTTCGGTAGAATCTCTTTCTATTAAGATGCCTTTATATTCTGTTTTCGCAGGCATTTCTTTTCCTTCAAGCACTCCAAGGAGTGTGGCCACAAGCTGCTTTGACAAAGCTTCCAGGCGATTGTCCACACTGGTGATTTCAGGCTGTGTCATTAAAGCCATGGGAGAGTTGTTGTAGCCTATAATCGATAAGTCTTTTGGCACGCTTATGCCTTTTTTTACAGCAAACTTTAAAGCTGCGATAGCAAGATAATCTTCGCTAGATACAACGGCGTCAAAGCGAAGGCCTTTTTCATAAACTTCTTCGATTGTTTTTACAAATCCGTTTACATCGTCTCTGTTAGAATTGCAGTATACGATGTAGTCATCAGACAAGCTTAAATTGTTTTCTTTTAAAGCTTCCTTATAGCCTTCAAGTTTCTTTACGCCGGAATATGATTTTGAACTGTAAAGGTATAAAATTTTCGTTCTTCCCTTTTTTACCAAAAACTCAACGGCTGATTTTGTGGCATTTAAGTCATCGCAAAAGAGGGAGTAAACGTTCTGGCATTCAAAGCAGGCATTTAAAAGCATGATTGGAATTGATTTTGCGGCTTCTTTAATGTATGCATTGTTAGAAGAAACCGTAGTGTCCAAAAAGTTTGAGCCCACTAAAATCGCTGCATCCACTTTCTTTGAAATAAGTAAGTCCAAAGACTTTTGTTTGTTTTGAAAATCGTAGCCTGTACAGCATAAAAGAGAGTCGTAATTATTCTGGCGAAGAGCCTCTTCGATTAAATAAACAGCCTTAGCAAGGTAAGTATCCGAAGAATCCGCACAAAGAATACCGATAGTCTTCATGGTGTCAAGGCCAAGGCCTCTTGCAAAAGCGTTTGGCTTATAGCCCATTTTTTCCATAACCTCTGTAATCTTTTCTCTGGTCTTTGGATTTACGTTATTTGAATCGTTTAAGACTCTTGAAACCGTTGCGATAGATACACCGGCTTCTTTTGATATGTCATATATTGTGATCTTACTCTTTTTATCTGCCATTTTTCTCTCCGTTTTAAATGTAAGCGTTTTCACAATTTAAGTTGATTATAAGATATATGTAAAAAGAAATCAAGTTGACATTATAGGATTTAGAGGGTATTATACGTCATGTAAGCACTTACATAAAATCGGAGGTTTTTTATGAAACAACTAAACAAAGACATGGTGGACGTAGTTAAGCGCCCGGTTAAAGTATTACAGTTTGGAGAGGGCAATTTCTTACGTGCATTCGTAGATTACATGTTTGATATCTGCAATGAAAAGGGACTTTTTGACGGAAGCATTGTTCTTGTAAAGCCAATCGAATTTGGCTCACTTGAAAATTTTGGAAAACAGGACAATATCTATACGGTTTCTTTGAGAGGACGTGTGGACGGAAAGCCCAGCGTTCAAAACAGAATCATCACATCGGTTTCAGACACGGTTGGTGTCTACGAAGAATATGACCGTTTTATGGAATATGCGCGTCTTGATACTTTAAGATACATTGTTTCAAACACCACCGAGGCAGGTATTGTGTTTGATGAAAGCGATTCATTCTCAGTTAACCCTTCTAAGACTTTCCCCGGAAAGCTTACTAAGTTTTTATTTAAGAGATTTAACGCGTTTAACGGCGCTAAGGATAAAGGCCTTGTGATGCTCCCTGTTGAATTAATTGATGATAACGGAATCGAGCTTCAAAAGTGCGTAAACAAATTCATCGATTTGTGGCAGCTTCCCGCTGAATTTAAGGCTTGGGTAAACGATGCTTGTAATTTCTGTTCCACACTTGTAGATCGTATAGTTACAGGATATCCCAGAAACAACGAGCAGGAAATCTTCAATGAACTTGGATATGAAGATAAGCTTGTTGTAACCGCTGAGCCTTTTGCTTTGTGGGTTATCGAATCAAAGAAAGATTTAAGCGATGAGCTTCCCTTTGTTAAGGCAGGCCTTCCCGTTATTTATACAGACAATCAGAAGCCTTATAAGCAAAGAAAGGTGCGCATTTTAAACGGCGCCCATACATCCTTCGTGCTTGCTTCTTTCCTTTGCGGAAACAACATTGTAAGAGAATCAATGGAAGATGATTTAATCCGTAACTTTATGGATGCAACAATTTTTGACGAAGTTATCCCTACATTGTCTCTTCCCAAGGAAGACTTACTTAACTTTGCAAGCGCAGTAAAGGAGCGTTTCAACAACCCTTACGTAGACCACGCTTTGCTTTCAATTTCTCTTAACTCAGTTTCAAAGTGGAGAGCAAGATGTATGCCAAGCTTCTTAGGTTACGTTGAAAAGACAGGAAAGCTTCCTTCGCATCTTACATTCTCACTTGCAGCATTAATGGCATTCTATTCTTCAACAGAGCTTAGAGACGGTGCGCTTATCGGTAAGAGAGGTTCAGAAGAATACAAGATCATGGACGATAAGGAAGTGCTTGAATTCTTTAAAGAATACTCAAGTAAAGACACAAAGACCTTTGTACATGCCTTCCTTTCAAACGAAGGTTTCTTCGGACAGGATTTAACTAAGGTAAATGATACAGAAACTCAAGTTACTACTTACTTAGATGAAATCAAAGAACTCGGAATGCGCAAAGCAATGGAGAAAAACTTTTAATGGAAAAGTGTTTAAGAATAAACAAAATCGATAACGTGGCTGTGGCTATCGAAGCTTTAAAGAAGGGGGATGCGGTTTCTTTTGACGGATTATCCGTTACTGCAAAAGAAGATATTCCCGCAGGCCACAAGATTGCGCTTTTTGACATAAAGAAAGATGAAAGCGTGATTAAATACGCTGCCCCCATCGGAAGGGCAAAAGAAGATATCATTGCGGGCTCACACGTACACACACACAATTTAGCTACTCTTTTATCTGATAATCTTGAATATAAGTATGAGCCCGTAAAAGATATAAAGCATGTTGATGCGTCCGGGCTTAAAGAAACCTTTATGGGATATGTAAGAAAGAACGGTAGTGTAGGTGTCAGAAACGAAATCTGGATTATCCCTACCGTCGGATGCGTTAACAATGTGGCTGAAAAAATAAGAGACGAGGCTAAGAAGTATTTAAAAGCAGGCATTGATGATGTGGTAGCCTTTACCCATCCTTACGGATGCTCTCAGCTTGGAGATGACCAGGAAAATACGAGAAAAATCCTTGTTGACTTAATCAGTCATCCGAATGCAGGAGGCGTTCTGGTGCTTGGCCTTGGCTGTGAAAACTCAAATATTAATGAATTAAAGAAGTATTTAACGGACTACGATGAAGACAGAGTAAAGTTTTTGGTATCCCAGGAATGTGAAGACGAAATCGAAGAGTCTGTAAAGATTTTAAAAGATTTAATTGATAAGGCTTCAAAAGATAAAAGAGAAGAAGTGTCAGTTGATAAGCTTATAATCGGCTTAAAGTGCGGAGGCTCAGACGGCTTTTCGGGAATTACCGCAAATCCTACGGTAGGCGGTTTTTCGGATCTTTTGGTAGCAAAGGGAGGCACCACCATTTTAACGGAAGTTCCCGAAATGTTTGGGGCCGAAACCTTGCTTATGAACCGTTGTAAAGACGAAGCTTTGTTTGAAAAAACCGTTGATTTAATCAATAACTTTAAAGACTACTTTAGAAAGAACGACCAGGTGATTTATGAAAATCCTTCTCCCGGCAATAAGGCAGGAGGTATTTCCACACTTGAAGATAAGTCCTTAGGATGCACTCAAAAGTCGGGTTCTTCTTACGTTTGCGGAGTGCTTGAGTACTCTGAAAAAGTTAAAACAAAAGGCTTAAACTTACTTAGCGCACCGGGAAATGACTTGGTGGCAGCTACGGCTTTATCTGCATCAGGTGCCCAGATTGTGTTATTTACAACAGGACGAGGCACACCTTTTGCGGCTCCAGCCCCTACAGTTAAGATTTCAAGTAACACTCCTTTATATGAAAAGAAGAAAAACTGGATAGACTTTAACGCAGGAAGAGTGCTTGAAGATAAGACAATCGATGAATTATCAAAAGACCTTTATAACTACGTATTAAAGGTAGCTTCCGGAGAAAAGGTTTTATCGGAAGTTCACGGATTCCATGATTTTGCAATCTTTAAACAGGGCGTTACCTTATAAATAATAAAAAAGAAAAAAGACCGTAAAAGGTCTTTTTTTGTTGCAAAATTATTGACAAAAGAGAAGAGCAAATGCTAGCATAGTTAGCTGAGGCTAACTAAAATAATAATAAAGAGGAGAGACTTATTATGGCTAGAAAAGAAGTAGTTAATGCAAACGTTCAAAGCGATAAAAAGCTTAGAACAAAGGATTTGATTTTTGCGGGAGCATTCGGCGCAATTTATGTGGTGCTTATGCTCATCGTAGTTATGGGTACAGGCGCAATCCCGATTCTTTATATCGGATCACCCTTCCTTGTAGGTGTTGTATGTGCTACCGTATATGAACTCTGCGTTTTAAAAGTGCGAAAATTTGGCGCAGCGCTCATTTTGGGAGTGTTGTTTGCTATCACAACATCCTCAGCTTATTTACCGGGGCTTATCATTGCAATCGTAGTGGCACTTTTGGCCGAACTTGTAATGATTATAGGTAAATATCAATCTAAAAAGATGTTTCTTGTTTCTTTCATCGTATTTAACTTAAACATGGTTTGTCCTTTCACAAACTTGTATTTTAGAAGAGATGCCTTCTTGGCAATGGCTACTGAATACTACAGTGCTGATTATGCAAATACCGTTGCAAGTTTTGCTACAGGCTGGCTTCCTGTTGTACAGATCGGATTGGCAATACTTGGCGCAGCAATCGGTGTTTTGATTGCATCAAAGCTTATAAAGAAACACTTTGAAAGGGCAGGAATAGTTTAATAAGAGATGGATTTAGTATTTAATGATACCGACAAGGGAATTATTAAAATAGATCCAAGAACCAAGTTTTTCATGTTTCTTGCAAGCGGTTGCCTTACGCTTTCAAGTTTCAGTGATTTGGGCACCATAGTGTTTACCGCATTTCTGTGCGTGATTTTGGGACTTTGCGGAAAGCCTGTTTTAGCCTTAAAGGCAGCAGGTGTGTTTTTCCTTACTGTGTTCTTTAGATTCACTATGGATGCCTCACTTGGGGCTCCGAAGGTGATTGTAGGCATTTTGTCTATGTTATCTACGGCGGTGATGTTTTCTTTCCCTATGATTTTAAGTTTAATAATTATTGTAAAAACCACAAAAATCAGTCACTTTATCTCGGCGTTTCAGGCAATGAAACTTCCGATAAAAGTGATTGTTCCTTTTGCGGTCTTTTTTAGATTTTTACCAACGGTTTCGGATGAATGGACCGGAATAAGAAAGGCAATGGCTTTTAGGGGCATTTCTTTAAGCCCTGCGGAAGTAATAAAGCATCCCTGGAGAACAATAGAATATATTTTGATTCCCATGCTTTTTGCATCCATAAACGTAATGGATGAACTGGCGGCTGCCACAATGGCAAGAGGAATGGATGTAGATATCAAGCGAAGCTCATACGAAGAAGTGAAACTTAAAGCAATCGATTACATACTTATGGTTTTACTTATTGCTATGGTGGCTGTATCTATCATTCTTGGAAACATGGTGAAGGGAGGAAGTACTATTTGATTAGATTTAATAACGTAAGCTTTCACTATGGAGGAGAAAGAGGCACGGGAGAAGGCGTTGACAATATCAACCTTACCATAAATGATGGTGAGGTTATAGTTTTGTGCGGTTCTTCCGGATGCGGAAAAACCACCATTACCCGCCTCATTAACGGCCTTGCTCCACATTTTTATCAGGGAGAACTGGAAGGTGAAGTATTTGTAAATGATTTAAATGTTTCAAAGGCTGAGCTTACTCAGACAAGCAGACTGGTGGGAAGCGTGTTTCAAAATCCTAAGAGCCAGTTTTTTAATATAGACACTACGGGAGAGCTGGTTTTCGGGTGCGAAAACCAGGGTTTAGAGAGAAGTGTTATAAAAGAAAGACTTGAAAAGACTGTTAAAGATTTAAAGCTTGAAGCCCTTATGGGAAGAAACATCTTTAATATGTCGGGGGGTGAAAAGCAACAGATAGCCTGCGGAAGCGTCTACACTGCAGATCCCCTTGTTTATGTAATGGACGAGCCTTCTTCAAACCTTGACAGAAAGGCAATTTTAAGACTAAGAGAAGTATTTAAAAAGATAAAAGAAGCCGGAAAAACCATAGTGATATCGGAGCATAGGCTCTACTATCTTATGGATCTGGCAGACAGGTTTATTTATCTTGATGACGGAATGGTGAAGAATATCTACACACCGGATGCCCTTTATAAGCTTTCGGATGAGGAACTTAAAAAAATAGGCTTAAGGTGTACAGACCTTTCAAAATTAAAGATAAATGCCGCAAAGGATGTTCACAAGGTAAGTGTGCCCATGGTTGAGGCGATTGACTTAAATTGTGATAAAGGCGGTAACAGAATTGTCGATGTGGGAAGGCTTTCGATTCCAAAAAACAGCGTTGTTGCGGTAATCGGTGATAACGGAAGCGGTAAATCCACTCTTACGGAAGCTCTTTGCGGTGTGGGGCCCTCAGACGGAAACGTGGCCTTTGACGGAAAATATTTAACTGTCAAAGAACGCGCCGATAAAAGCTTTATGGTGATGCAGGATGTAAACCGTCAGTTATTTTCTGATTCTGTTTTGGAAGAAGTAATGCTTAATGTTTCGGTAGATAAAGATGAAGCGGAAAAAGTCCTTGAAAAGTTAGGGCTTTTTGGAATTGCAGAAAGACATCCGTCATCTTTATCCGGTGGCCAAAAACAGAGAGTTGCCATTGCATCCGCTTTATGCGCGGGAAAAGAAATCATATTTTATGATGAGCCTACATCCGGCCTTGACAGAGACAGTATGGAAAGATTCGCAAAACTTTTAACGGATATGAAGAAAGAAATTACTTCTGTAATCATCACTCACGATCCTGAGCTAATCTTAAAATGCTGTACCCATGTGCTTCATATAGAAGGCGGCAGGGTGCTTGGGTTCTACCCTCTTGATGAAGAAGGGGCAAAAAGAATCGGCTGGTATTTTAAGTCTGAAAATGCGGACAACTCATCAAAAGAGAGAAAGAAAACCGGCTTATTTACAAGAATATTTAAGTATGCCGGTGAATGGAAAAGATACATTTTTTATTCGGTAGCATTCCTTATAGTAGGCGCTCTTTCGGGAGCCTTGCCCTTCCTTGGAATTTACGATCTTTTAAATAAGCTTTTAAACAAAGAAACCATAACCCTTGCAGGGACAATTCCCGCTATAGCATTGGTGGCTGTAAGTTTGCTTATAAATGCAATTACCTACACCTACGGACTTCAGCTAAGCCACAGAGCGGCTTACCATACACTTGAAAATATAAGAATCAGCTTACAGGAAAAGTTTGATAAGCAGCCCCTTGGAAACATACACGATCTTGGAATCGGAGCCGTAAAGAAACTGTTTAACGATGATATTGAATCTATAGAAGTGATGCTTGCTCACGTTATTCCCGAAGGGTTTGCGTACATTTTTGCGGGAGCGGCCATATTGCTTTCTTTGATTGCTGTAGACTGGCAAATGGCTTTACTTAGCATAATCATTTTAATGTTTGGCTGGGGCGCATCAAAGCAGATGTATACAGCCGGCATGGACAGAATGGGAGTATATTTTGCCGCTTCTAAAAGATTAAACAACAGAATAATCGAATACGTTTCGGGAATGGAAGTAGTAAGGGTATTTAACAAAGGCGTCGAGTCAGGCGAAAAGTTTGAGGAATCAGTAAAGAATTACAGAGATTTCGGCCTTAAGTGGTATGAAGTCTGCTGGCCTTGGATGGCTCTTTACGGAAGCTTGTTTGTGAATATAACCCTTTATTCACTCCCTGTGGGAGCTTTGCTTGTTATGCTTGGTTTCTTGCCCCTTTCTAAGTATGTGCTGGCTCTTTGCCTAAGCTTTGCCCTAGGGCCTGTTTTATCACACATTCTTGGACTTATAGGCACGCTTCCAAGGGTAAATTACAAGATTCAAACGGTTGAAAAGGCACTTGATAAGGCACCTTTAAAGTGCGGAAGCGAAAGCTTTAATGGAAAAGACCACAGTGTGACATTTAACTGTGTTCACTTTTCTTACAAAGCCGATGAAGTGCTATCGGGAATTTCATTTACGGCTAAAGAAGGTCAAATGACGGCTTTGGTGGGAGAATCGGGAAGCGGTAAATCTACGATTGCAAGACTTATAGCCCACTACTATGACATTAATTCAGGCGAAATCCTTATAGGCGGTCAAAACATTTGTGACATGTCTTTGGATGCTCTTGGAAAAGAAGTGTCCTACGTTTCTCAGGAATTGTTTTTGTTTAACAAATCCATTATGGAAAATATAAGAGTGGGAAAGCCCGGTGCTACCGATGAAGAGGTTATTGAAGCATCAAAGAAAGCAGGGTGCCACGAGTTTATATTAAAGCTTGAAAAGGGATACGACACCCAGGCGGGAGATGCGGGAAATAAGCTTTCGGGAGGCCAAAAACAAAGAATAGCCTTTGCAAGAGTTATTTTAAAAGATGCTCCCATTGTGGTGCTAGATGAAGCAACGGCCTTTATTGATCCTGAAAACGAAAAGAAAATGAATGAGGCGATAGCGGAAATAACAAAGAATAAAACCGTAATAGTGATAGCCCACAAGCTTAGCTCTATCGCAAAAGCCGACAATATAATCGTGCTTGATAAAGGAAAGATTGAATGCGAAGGAAAGCACAGCGAACTTATCGAAAAGTCAAAGCTTTATAAAAAGCTTTGGGATGCAGCTAAAAGAAGCAACAGCTGGGCTTTGAAAGGAGGCAATTAAGAATGATTCGAATACTTCATAGAATTGTAAAATTTTGCGATAAAAAGAATGCGCTAAGAATTCGAATCGCATACATTTTTGCTTTCTTAAATGCTTTAATGAAGAATGCCTCAATAATGGTGGCAATATATCTTATAAAGCTTTTGTTTGAAGGTAATAAAGATGTACTTACCTGTGTGAAGGCTTCCGGCATACTGGTATTAGCCTTTGCCCTTACTACAGTCTTTTCTCATATCACAGACAGGCTTCAGTCATCTTCCGGATACAAAGTATTTGCAGATAAAAGAATTGAATTTGCTGCAAAGCTTCGCACCCTTCCCATGGGATATTTTACGGAAGGAACAATAGGGCGAATAAGCTCGATCCTTTCAGAGGATATGGTGTTTGTGGAAGAAAACAGTATGAGCATAATTGCTGAAATTGTAAGCGACATTTTTTCGCAGGCCTTGCTTGTGGTTTTCATGTTTATACTAAATCCCTTGCTTGGAGCAATAGCTTTAGTTACAGTCATAATTGTTCTTTTTATTTCGATTCCCATGAACAAAGAAGGGCTTAAGAATTCACTTAACAGGCAAAGTGCCGTAGAAAATCTTACAGGTGCCGTAATTGAGTACGCCGAAGGAATGGCAGTTTCAAAAAGCTTTGGACTAACAGGAGAGAGCTCTGGAAAAATAAGAGATGCGTTTAAAGAAAGCAGAGAAGCCAATCTTAGATTTGAAAGAGAACATTCGCCTTGGACAAGACGTATGGAGATTGTTTATGCTTTGGGCTTAACAGGCATTTTTATGGGAACCATTTATCTTTGTGGGGAAAATAAGCTTGAATTTGCAAACTTTATCGGAGTGCTTCTTTTCTTAATGAATATGTTTGTGCCCTTTAAGCATATGTTTGCAATGGGCTCAAGACTCACCATTATGGATATTGCCCTTAACAGAATAGAGGCTGTGCTTAGCGAAAAGCCCCTTGATTTAAGCGGAAGCGAAATGCCTAAGGGAGATTCTGAAAGCGAAATTGAGTTTAAAAATGTTTCTTTCTCCTATGAAACAAAAGAAGTGCTTCACGATATTTCTTTCTCAGTAAAGAAAAATCAGATGATTGCTCTGGTGGGAGAGTCAGGATGCGGAAAAACCACCATTGCAAACCTTATTTCAAGATTTTGGGACGTAGATAAAGGAGAAGTGTTGTTTAGAGGAATCAACATAAAGAAACTTCCCATGGAGTATCTTATGAGCAATTTAAGTATGGTGTTTCAAAAGGTTTATTTGTTTGAAGATACTGTATTTAACAATATTTCCATGGGCAAGCCCGATGCTACATACGAGGAAGTGGTTTCGGCCGCAAAGAAGGCCAGGTGCTATGACTTTATAATGAACCTTCCTTACGGCTTTGATACTATTGTGGGAGAAGGCGGAGCAAACTTATCGGGCGGAGAAGCTCAAAGAATATCCATTGCAAGATGTATTTTAAAGGATGCGCCCATAATTATTCTTGATGAAGCGACCGCAAGTATTGATGCGGATAACGAATGCTACATAAAAGAAGCCATGTCCGAACTTTGCAAGGATAAGACCGTAATCGTGATTGCCCATAGGCTAAACACCATAAAGGAAGCCGACAATATTATGGTGATTTCCGAGGGAAGGGTCGCAGAAAGCGGTTCGCACGAATGGTTAATGAAACAAAACGGTATTTATAAATCCATGGTTATTATGCAGGAAGAATCTTATAGGCAAGCGGAGGAAATAGGAGCATGAGTAAAAATGCGTGCAGAATGATAGGAATCATTACAATGATACTTAGTGTTTTCTTTATTTTGGCAGGGCTCTACCTTCCTATGGCAGGAATTAGCTTAACCCTTGCAAATATCTTGTTGGCCGTGGGAATTATCTTTTTAATTGCCGGTACTGTCTTTTACAAGATATTAAAGACAGAATAAACAGTGAAAGTAATAATTCTTTTTGATTTGATAGGTGATTTAAAGGAAAGCCTGTGCTATACTATTATGCAAATGATAGTTTTAATAGGGTTTGTGTGACAATATTTTTCTAGAGGTGGGAAAACATGAGTTACATTACGGAAGACATTTTAAGACAGACAGGCTTTATCGACATTGATTACGGTCTTGAGTGCTGTGCGGGAATGCTTGATTTATACATGCACGCAGCGGAAGACTACGTAGGATGCGATAATAAAGTAGAAAAGCTTAAAGAAGAGTTTGAAAAAGAAGATTGGGCTAACTACATAGTGGACATCCACGCAGTGAAGAGTTCATCCATGCTTCTTGGAATGACTGCTCTTGGCGAGAGAGCAAAGCAGCTTGAGATTTCTATCAAAGAAGAAAACTACCAATACGTAAAAGACAACCATGCGGAAGTTTTAAAAGAGTATGAAAGAATCATTGGTGTCATGGCAAAGCTTTTAAACGACTATGAGATACCGGAGTAGAAATGGATTCTTTTAACTTTAGATTTTGTAAGAAGTGTCTCACAAGAGACATGATTGATAAGGATGCCTATTTTCGCACCTTGCAAGAGCTCATAGATAACATAAACGAAGAAGTAAAAACACCTTCTGAAGAATATGAGCGAAGGCTCTCGGTTTGTACTGACTGCGACAAGCTATACGATGGAATGTGCAGAGCCTGTGGCTGTTACGTGGAGCTTCGCGCAGCAAAAAAATCAAACAGATGTCCATATGAATTATGGTAAAAAAGAAACCCTCGGGAAGTATTCCCGAGGGTTTCGTAACTTTATTTTCATCCCATGTTAACTTTTACACTTACTTCTTTAACGGATTCATCATAAGGAATTACATTTCCTTCGATTGCCTTTCCGTTTACCGTGATGCTCTTTACACCCTTTTCAACGCCGTTTGTGGTAACGTCGATTGTGTAGGTTACATTACGGAACTTTCTTGTGATTGTGAAATCACCAAAGTCCTTAGGCACACAAGGATCGATTGATAAACCTTCGTATGTAGGATACAAACCTAAAATGTACTGAGATACATTTACGAATGTCCATGCTGCGGTACCTGTAAGCCAGGAGTTCTTTCCTTCTCCGTGGAACTTAGCGTCTCTACCTGCTACCATCTGGCAGTATACGTAAGGCTCTGTTCTGTGGATTTCGGAGATATCTTCAATGTATGCAGGGCAGGTCTTTTTGTAGATTTCAAATGCTCTGTCGCCACGTCCGATAACTGTTTCTGCGATAGAAACCCAAGGATTGTTGTGAGCAAATATACCTGCGTTTTCTTTGTATCCCGGAGGATAAGAAGTGATTTCTCCAAGCTCTAAGTGATATCTTGTGTAAGCAGGCTGTAAAATCATTACGCCGTATTTTGTATCAAGTCTTTCCTTAACGGAATCAAGAGCTTTAACAGCAAGGCCTTCCTTTACGCCGATTCCTGCAAGTACGCAGAATCCCTGAGGCTCGATGAAGATTTGACCTTCTTCGCATTCCTTAGAACCAACCTTGTTTTCATAAGCATCATAAGCTCTTACAAACCATTCACCGTCCCAACCTGCGGTTGTAACAGCTTCGTACATTTTCTTTACTTCTGCGCGAGCGTATGCAGCTTCTTCGGGCTTACCCTTTAATTCATTTAAGCGGGCATATTCTTCACCGTATTTAACAAACATTCCGCCGATGAATACTGATTCTGCAACGGGACCTTCGCTGGGGCCAAAGCACTGGAAGGATTCGCCGGGATGCTCTGAGAAGCAGTTTAAGTTAAGGCAGTCATTCCAGTCCGCACGACCGATTAAAGGTAATTTGTGAGGACCTTTATGAGTTGCAATGTAATCAAATGATCTCTTTAAATGTTCAAGCAATGTGGTAGCAACTGTAAAGTCGTTATCGTAAGGCACCATTTCATCAAGGATTGAAAGGTCGCCTGTTTCACGAATGTAAGCATTGGTGCCGGCAATGAGCCACAAAGGATCATCGTTAAATCCTGAACCGATGTCAGCGTTACCCTTCTTTGTAAGGGGCTGATACTGGTGATATGCAGAACCGTCAACAAACTGTGTGGAGGCAATATCAATGATTCTTTCTCTTGCACGATCCGGAATCAAGTGTACAAATCCAAGCAAGTCCTGACATGAATCTCTGAAGCCCATTCCACGGCCGATACCGGACTCATAGTAGGAAGCGGAACGTGACATGTTAAATGTAACCATACACTGATACTGGTTCCAGATGTTAACCATACGGTTAAGCTTTTCGTTCTTTGATTCTATATGATAAATAGAAAGAAGCTCGTTCCAGTATTCTTTAAGTTCATTAAATGCCTTATCAACCTGAGCGTCTGTCTGATAGTGAGAAAGAAGCTCATGAGCAGGCTTTTTGTTGATTACGCCGTAAGAAGAAAACTTTTCGTTCTCAGGGTTTTCAACATAACCAAGCACGAATACATAAGATTTTTCTTCGCCGGGTTCAAGAGATAAGTTAATCTGGTGAGAAGCGATGGGGCTCCAGCCTGAAGCCAGTGTTGAGTGAAGCTTACCTTCTTTAATGGCATCTGGTGAGTCGGGACCGTTATATGCACCAAGAAACTCGTCTCTGCTTGTCTCAAAAGCATCAACCTTAGCGTTTACGCTGTATACTGCGTAGTGATTACGACGTTCTCTGTATTCTGTCTTATGATAGATTGTTGAATCTTCAACTTCCACTTCACCTGTAGATAAGTTACGCTGGAAGTTCTTCATATCATCGTCTGCGTTCCAAAGACACCATTCAACGTAAGAGAAGAGTGAAAGCTCTTTCTTCTTATTTGACTTGTTTCTGATTACAACGCGGTTGATTTCACAGTTATCATTCATAGGTACAAAAGCCAAAACATCAGCTTCGATACCGTTCTTTTCGCCGATAAAACGAGAGTAACCGATACCGTGACGGCACTCATAATCGTCAAGCTCGGTTCTAACGGGCTGCCAGCCGGGATTCCAGATGGTATCGCCGTCCTTTATATAGTAGTACTTACCGTTGTTATCGTAAGGAACGTTATTGTAACGATATCTGGTAAGTCTTAAAAGTTTTGCATCCTTGTAAAAGGAATAACCGCCGCAGGTGTTGGATATAATGGAAAAGAAATCCTTACATCCAAGGTAGTTAATCCAAGGAAGCGGAGTCTTGGGGGTTGAGATGACATATTCTTTTGCTTCGTCATCAAAATAACCAAATTTCATAAGTTTCTCCTCTTAAAAAACGTGTTTACAGTTTAAGAAAACGATTAAGTAAAAAAGCGAATTACTTCTTATTATCGATAATTATATACATATATCCGTGTAAAATCAATAGAGAAACCACTATTGATTTTCCTTTACTTTTAATTTATACTCATATTAGCGAAAACGTTTAAGGGGTGTTACATGGTTTCGATGAAAGACATAGCGGCAAAGTGTAATGTATCTGTCGCTACAGTTAGTAAAGCTTTGAACGATCAAAGCGACATAGGTGAAGAGACAAGGAAATTTATCAAAAAAACGGCAAGAGAGATGGGATATTTCCCAAATTCTTTGGCGAGAGCTCTTCGCACAAACAAATCTTACAATATAGGCGTGCTCTTTGTGGATGAAGGTAGAAGCGGCCTTACTCACGATTACTTTTCAAGAGTGCTTGACAGTTTTAAAGAGGTTGTTGAAGACAACGGATACGACATTACCTTTATTAACTGCTCAAAGAAAAGACCTCAAAGAATGTCTTATTTGGAACATTCAAGATACAGAGGCTTTGACGGAATCGTAATCGCGTGTATCGACTTTACGGATCCTGAAGTTATAGAGCTTTCAAACGCCGACATCCCCCTTGTTACAATCGACTATATGTTTAACAACCGTTCAAGCGTAGTCTCAAATAACTACGGAAGCATGGCTACCTTGATGGAATACATTGTCTCAAACGGACACAAGAAAATTGCCTATGTATGCGGTGAAGACACTGCGGTTACAAGAAACCGTCTTGCTGCATATTATAAGGTTTTGGAAGATAACGGAATTGAAGTACCGGATGATTACGTAATGCACGGCTCTTACAGAAGCACCAGTAAAAGCGAAGCATTTACGGATAAATTACTTGAAAGAAAAGATCGCCCCACATGTATTCTTTATCCCGATGATTACTCTGCAATGGGCGGCCTTAATTCTATTCACAAGCACGGCCTTAACGTACCTGAAGACATTTCCATAGCAGGCTTTGACGGAATCAACATTGCTCACAAAATCGAGCCAAAGCTTACTACTATAAGACAGGATACAAAAGCCATCGGGGAGATGGCGGCTCTTAAACTTTTAAGCTTAATGGAAAGGCCTAAGAGCACTGTTGAAGAACAGCTAATGGTGGACGGCACCTTGGAAGAAGGTAAGTCCGTTGCAAAGATATAGTGTGTTTTATTCACAGCAACTTCAATTTCATTCGTAATCCGTCTGCTTCGCAGACTTTCCCGCGCGATGCGCTACGATTACTCATGATATTGAAGTTCTTGCTTCGCAACTCGATTACAAATACAAATCTGCTTTTTTAAGCGAGCTTAAAAAGCTTATTTGTATTTGCAATCTGCTGTGAATAACAACGTTTTCTTTTTCATATCTTTTTCTCACACTGAAATGAGCCCATCAATCGATGGGCTCATTTCTTGAGGGGAGTATAATACCTGCTAAATTTGGGATAAATTTAATCTAGGTAATGGTTTGTGGAGAACAAACCTTCTACATAAGAATAATATAGTACTATGGTACTACTTTTTCAATGTTGAGTTATACCAAAGAGATGCAACTTAAATTGTGCAACTTGACAGAGAATCGCGAAAAAATTATTATTGCTGTATGAGAAAATACGAGTTGATTGCCCCTTGCCATTTTGGCTTGGAGAGCGTTTTAAAAAGAGAAATTATTGACCTTGGCTATGAGCCTTCAAACGTGACGGATGGTCGCGTTTCTTTTCTTGGTGATGAAGAGGCTGTAGCCAGAGCAAATATAGGACTTAGGACCGCTGAAAGAGTATTAATTAAAGTAGGTTCTTTTAAGGCAACCACTTACGACGAACTTTTCGAAGCTACAAAGGCTTTACCCTGGGAAGATTATATCCCTAAGGATGCAAAGTTTAACGTGGTTAAGGCTGCGTCCATAAAGAGTAAGCTTTTTAGCCCCTCAGACATTCAGTCAATCATGAAAAAGGCCATGGTTGAAAGGCTTAAAAGCGTTTATAACATTAGTTGGTTTGAAGAAACCGGTGACACTTATTCAATAAGAGTTACCTTATTAAAAGATGAAGTGACCGTAGGCCTTGACACTACAGGGGTTAGCCTTCACAAAAGAGGATACAGAAAGCTTGTATCAAAGGCTCCCATTGCTGAAAACTTGGCAGCGGCGCTTTTAGACTTAACTCCCTGGAAGGGTGACAGAATCTTAGTGGATCCTTTCTGCGGAAGCGGCACCTTCCCTATCGAAGCTGCAATGAAGGCTTGCCATATGGCACCGGGGCTTAACAGAGATTTTTCTTCCATGGATATGGAAAATATCGTGACCCCTAAGGTATGGAAAGATGCTTTTGATGAAGCAAGAGAAGAAGTAGATTTAAATATTGAAACGGATATTCAAGGCTATGACCTTGATAAAAATATGGTGGATGTGGCAAGAGCAAACGCTAAGCTTGCGGGAGTGGATAAATTCATTCATTTCCAGCAGCGAGACGTTAAAGACTTAAGCCATCCTAAAAAGTACGGCTTTATCATCACCAACCCTCCTTACGGAGAAAGACTTGAAGAAAAAGAAGCCCTTTACGCTTTATATTCAACTTTGGGAGAGCGCTTTAAGGCACTTGATGATTGGTCTATGTTTATCATCACTTCATATGAAGGCGTCGAAGATGCCATGAAGAAAAAGGCCGATAAGAATCGTAAGATTTATAACGGTATGCTTAAAACTTACTTTTATTCATACATGGGTAAAAAGCCCGGAGCAAAATAAAAAATGGTAGAAACAGATTTTGGCTTTCGTGAAAAGTTAATGAAGGTTGCTATGACCGTTTCAGTCATCACAGCCGTTGTGTGTATGGCTGTGATGCTTTATTATGCTGTCACGAAAACCATAATCACCGTAGATGAAAATCCTGCGACTGTTGATGCGTCATTGGAAACCGAAAGAACCGGAGCTAGATGGACCATCGATTTTTCAAAGCTTAACAAACCAAAGGAAGACACTCTCACGGTTTTTCTTCCTATGCATATAAATGTCTTATTGTCCGATACGAACAATGAAAGCGATGTAAAGGTCGATTGCAGGTACGATACCAAGGAAGTGACTGTAACGGTCAAAAACGTTCGTGACTCTTTCTTTTTATCAAATCCCCCAAAAGGAAACTATAAATATATTGACAGCGTTGAAGGTGTGTCCGACGGCACAAAGACAATACTTACTTTTAAGTTAAACGAGTGCTGTGAATGCATTTCAAAGGCTTCCGAGAAAGGCCTTGAACTTAAAATGGTACCTGTGTCTGAAGAGACTCTTCCTATAGTAATGATCGATCCCGGACACGGGGGAGAACAGGTGGGAGTAAAGGCCGGAGATATAAGCGAAAAAGATGTGGCCTTAAAGATAGCTTTAGAGGTTGAAAAGCTATGCGAAGATAAGCCGTACAAAGTGTTACTTACAAGAAGAGACGATGATACAATCTACACGCAGGGAAGAATATATGCAATTGAAAATACAGAGGCGAGCTTTTACGTAGGCATACATGTGGCTTCAAATATAACGGACACAAAGGCCTACGGAATGCAGGCCAGCTACAATCCCGATTTTTATCATAACGGGCTTGAAAACGTGGATTTTGCGGACAGGGTGTTAAGAGAGTGTGCAATAGCCGCAAGCGATAAAGCAAATGGGCTCTATCCCGCAAACGAAGATGAAATTATTTTAAAAGCGCTCAATATTCCCGCTACAATTTTTTATGCGGGACATTTAACCAATGAGGATGAAGCAAGGCTTCTTTCTTCGGAGGAATATTTACAAAGGATAGCAAAGGGCATTGTGAGCGCCCTTGATAAGACGATTCAATGAAAGTAATTTTTGCAACAGGCAACAAAGACAAAATGAAGGAAATAAGAGAGATCCTCTCCGGGATGGACTCTGTAAAGGATGTAGTTTCCATGAAGGAAGCGGGCCTTGATCCTGAAATAATCGAAAACGGATCTACCTTCGAAGAAAATGCTTTGATTAAAGCAAAGACAGTATTTATGGAAGCTAAAAGCAAAGGAATGACGGATATCTTAGTGCTTGCGGATGATTCGGGACTTTGTATAGATGCTTTAAACGGAGAACCGGGTATCTATTCCGCAAGATACATGGGAAAAGATACTTCCTATAAAGAAAAGAATGCAAATCTTATTGAAAGAGTAAATAAAGCAAACACCACAAGAAGGGCGGAGTTTGTGTGTGCCATTGCAGCTATTTTCCCTGACGGAGAAAGCAGAGTGGTGAGAGGTACAATCGAGGGAGAAATTGCCGATAAGGAATACGGAGAAAACGGTTTTGGATTTGATCCTATTTTTTACGTTCCTTCATTAAAAAAGACAACGGCCCAGATTCCCCCTGAAGAAAAGCATGCGATAAGCCACAGAGGAAATGCTTTGAGGCTTATGAGAAAAGAGATTTTAGACTATGAAAGCCTTAATTGTTAGCGACACTCACGGAATGAACGATAACCTTATTAAGGTTATAAAGAAAGTGGGGCCCGTAGACCTTTTGATTCACGCAGGGGATGCTCACGGAGCTGAAGACATTATGCGTGAAATGGCAGGGTGCGGAGTAAAGGTTGTGCTTGGAAACAATGATTTTAGCTACGACCTAAAATACGAAGAAGAATTTGATTTTGACGGATATCACGTTCTTTTAACCCACGGGCATAAGTACAGCGTATACTACGGTACCGACAGGCTCTTTTATATAGGAAAAGAAAGAGGCGCGGATATCGTGATATACGGTCACACCCATGTGCCAAGATTAGAATACGACAATGATTTTCACATGTGGTGCGTAAATCCCGGTTCTTTAAGTCTTCCAAGGCAGGAAGGCAGAAAACCAAGCTATGCCATAATGGAAACAGACAGGCAGGGAGAAGTGCATTTTACGATTAATTACTTATAAAAAGAAATAAGAAAATCGGGAGATTTTTAGCGATAATAATTGTTTGAAAAAAACGTAAAGTTTCTGTTGACAGTTCAAAATCCTTATAGTACAATTCTACTTGCGTCACAAAGAGGCGTGGTCATGCCGGGGTGTGGCTCAGCTTGGCTAGAGCGCCTGGTTTGGGACCAGGAGGTCGCAGGTTCGAATCCTGTCACCCCGATTTTATATATATTTTTTTAGAAACTATCCGTGTCCGTAGCTCAGCTGGATAGAGCAACGGCCTTCTAAGCCGTGGGTCGGGGGTTCGAATCCCTTCGGGCACATACGCGGGTGTAGTTCAATGGTAGAACACCAGCCTTCCAAGCTGGATACGTGGGTTCGATTCCCATCACCCGCTCTTCCTTTGTAAAAAGGAAAGAAGCGCATCATGGTGGATATAGCGTAGTTGGTTAACGCGCCAGATTGTGGTTCTGGAGACCGAGGGTTCGAGTCCCTCTATCCACCCTTCCAAACGGGAAACTGTTGGAGTAACAAGCTTTGGGCTATCGCCAAGCGGTAAGGCACAGGACTTTGACTCCTGCATTCGGCAGTTCGAATCTGCCTAGCCCAGTTCGGATTCCTTTAAAAAATATATGTTATATGGGCTACTAGCTCAGGTGGTAGAGCACTTGACTTTTAATCAAGTTGTCGCGGGTTCGAGTCCCGCGTGGCTCATTCAAAGAAACCTTCGTTTTTACGAAGGTTTTTTTGTGTCTTCCTTTATTAATAAAAAAAGGTTATAATATATTATTATTCAAACAGTCTATAATGCAAAACTTCTTTACGGAGAGAAGGCATATGATTAAGGATATTTTATTGATTGTGCTTGCTATCGCAAGTCTTTCATTGCTTGTCTTATTCATTATTACAAAGGTTAAGACAAACAAAATATTGAAAGAGCACAAGGCTTTATTGGATGAGGCAAAAACGGCGGGGGCCGAAGCTGTTAAAGAGGCCAGAGCCAAGACCGAATTTGTGGCCAATATGAGCCATGAGATTCGTACGCCCATGAACGCCATTTGCTGTGCGACAGAGCTTTTGCAAAAAGAGGAGCTTCCCCGCACATTAAGATCATATGTAAGCATTCTTAAAAGTTCTTCCGATTCCCTTTTGGAGATGGTTAACGACATATTGGACTTTTCCAAAATGGATGCGGGAAAGATGTCTTTAATAGAAGAGCAATACGATCTTCACTCTATCTTGGAAGACATTAAAAATATCATTTCGGTAAGGCTTACCGACAAACCCGTTGCTTTTACAATCGATATTGACCCCACACTTCCCAAAGCCATGATCGGCGACGAAGTAAGGATAAAGCAGATTTTAATTAATCTTTTAAATAACGCCGTAAAGTACACCACAAAGGGTGAAATCGCCCTTTCTATTTCTTATGAGCGTTTATCAAAAGACACTATCGAACTTAAGTTAAAGGTTAAAGACACAGGATGCGGAATAGCGCCTACAGAAAAAGATAAGCTCTTTAAGCGCTTTTCTCAGGCAGACATTTCAAACCACAGATATACTGAAGGAACGGGCTTGGGCCTTGTTATCTGCCAGCAGTTAGCCTTTATGATGGGCGGTTCCATTTCTTTTGATTCTGAACTTGGAAAGGGCTCTGAATTCAGAGTTCACGTCATTCAGAAAGTTCCCAAAGATGCAGACTCAGTATGTATCTTTGACGTAAGCAGAAACTTTGCTTTGGATTTTCTTATTTGGGAAGAAAATCCTTACTATAAGAACAGTTTGATTCATATTCTTTCAAGCCTTGGAATCGCAGCTAAGTCTGTTGACCATGCATACGAGCTTGAAGGAGTGCTTTCTTCCGTTAAAATCGACTATATTATTACAACCGAGCGTCATTTTAACGAAGTGGTTTCTTCTATTAATAAATACTCACCTACCACAATCCCTGTTAAGATTGTGGAGATTTCAGAACCGGCAGACACATCCTTTGACGGAAACTTTGCCACAATAAGAAGGCCCATAGACATATTTGAAATCCTTACAATAATTACGGAAAAGGATTTTGTAAACAAGCATAACGCAGAACATGCGGGAAAACTCATGACTCCCGAAGCAAAGGTATTGCTTGTTGATGATAACAGAGTAAATTTAAAGGTTGCAAAAGCCTTGATTGAAACCTTTGACGCAAAGGTTGTTGCGGTGGATTCAGGCTTTGAAGCGGTTGAGCTTATCAGAATGGGTGAAAAGTTTGACCTTATTTTCATGGATCACATGATGCCCGGTATGGACGGTATTGAAGCCGCAAACAGAATCTGGGCTATTCAGGGTGACAACAGAACACCTATTATTGCACTTACGGCAAATGCCGGCGGAGAAGTTGAAAAGCTTTTCTTTGACGCGGGCATGCAGGACTTTATACCAAAGCCCATCGTATTAAAGCACCTAAACTTTGTGCTTCAAAAGTGGCTGCCGAAAGAAAAACAGATTTTCTCAAATGCAGCAAACAAAGGCACTGCAAAAGAAGAGGGCATACATTCAAAGGCATTCCAGCCTGAATGGGGCCTATCTAAAGTTTGGAACGATGAGAAAATCTATCTTGAAATGCTACACCTATATAAAGACAATAATGGATCCTTACTAAATAAAGCTGAAAATACTCTATTGCTAAATGATGCATTGGATGCTTTAAATGAACTATCTACGCTTGCTACTTCCGCAGGCGCCGCAAGACTGCCCGAGCTTTTAAACGAAGCTATTAATCTTGGAAAGTTTGGAGAAGAAGAAATCTTTAAGGCTAAGCTTCCCAAAATTAAAGAAGAAAACACAATCCTTAACAGTGAAATAGATAAGTATTTGGAAAAGAAAGAACCCAAGGATGATATCTTGACGTACATGCAATAGAAGGGCTATAATAAGTCGTTCGCGCATGTTAAATGTGTGGTCTAACGCGGATATGGCGGAACTGGCAGACGCGCCAGATTTAGGTTCTGGTGGGAGACCGTGCAGGTTCGATTCCTGTTATCCGCACTTTCACGGCCTTCCCGTATTAGGGAAGGCTTTTCTGTTACTATAGGGGCAAGGGTTAAATGGAAAACTTTTACAAAAGAAAAATAGAATGGTTTCAGGTACTTCGTGCACTTGCTGCTCTCTTTATCGTATTTGAGCACGTAAGATTCTTAAAGTGCGGTCTTTTCGGAGTAGACATTTTCTTTGTACTAAGCGGTTTTATGGCCGTTTATTCAAGCGAGTTAAAAAGCGATAATTTCCTATTAAAAAGAATAATAAGAATAGTGCCTCTTTATTGGATAATGACACTTGCCACGTTTCTAACGGTTTTGATTAGCCCGAGTGCGTTTAAAGAAACTGTGGTCAATGAATCGAGGCTTCTGTATAGCCTTTTGTTTATTCCTTTTGACATGAACACAGGCGAGGCCCTATCCACACTTACAAGCGATAGCGTGATTCAGCCATTAATGAGAGTTGGCTGGACTTTGAATATGGAAATGCTTTTTTATGTGCTGTTTTCAATAGCGCTAAAAATAAACAAGCGACTACGCGTGGTCATTACTTCTGCATTTATTGTTTTACTTATTATAATAGGAAGATTTGCGGCAGTGCCCGTTTTAAGCCTATGGTCATCGCCTTTAATGCTTGAATTTTGCGCAGGCATGGCTCTATGCAGGCTATGTGCTTTCCTAAGCAAGAAACATGTTAGCTCGGTACTTTCAAAGCTATCGGCCGTGCTTATTCTACCTATTATGATAGCTTTGGCCCTATATTATAGGGACATTCAAAATGACTTTAGCGTTCACTTGGTGTTTTTACTTGGAGCCATCGTTTTGATTCTTCTGGCATTTTTGGCGGAAGAAAACGTACCTGCTATAAAACCACTTGTGAACGTTGGAAACATAAGCTATTCTTTGTACCTAATGCACTATTACATCATCTTATCGCTTGACAGGTTTTTCTTTGACTTTACCGGTCCAAGCGTAAAAGCCTTTGTAGGGCTGTTTCTCGGCGTATTGGTTTCTTTACTGATATCATGGTTGACTTATGCAGTCATCGAGAAACGCTTTGGCTTATTTCTCAATAAAGCATTTACAAAGAAGGCGGATTGAAATAAAATAAAAAATCGATGAATAAAATTCATTTGGGATTTGGAGATATAAGATGAAAAACGGAGAAAGATTGTATAATCATAAGGAAATAGAGCCTAAGTGGCAAAAGTTTTGGGAAGATAACAAGACTTTTAAAACAGACGTATGGGATTTTAGCAAGCCTAAATACTACGTGCTTGATATGTTCCCTTACCCTTCGGGAGTAGGCCTTCACGCAGGACACCCTGAAGGATACACAGCAACGGATATTTGCTCAAGAATGAAGAGAATGCAGGGCTATAACGTGCTTCACCCCATGGGATACGATTCCTTCGGACTTCCCGCTGAGCAGTACGCCGTATCAACAGGTAATCATCCTGACGGATTTACTCAGGAAAACATAAAGACGTTCTCAAAGCAGTTAAAAGAACTTGGCTTTGACTATGACTGGGACAGAGTAATCGCAACATCAGACCCTAAGTTTTATAAGTGGACTCAGTGGATCTTTAAAAAGCTTTACGAAGACGGATATGCAAAGTACATCGGAATGCCCGTTAACTGGTGCGAAGAACTTGGTACAGTTTTGTCAAACGATGAAGTAATTGATGGTAAGTCAGAACGCGGCGGCTATCCCGTTGTAAGAAAGAACATGATGCAGTGGGTTATCGACCAGCCTGCATTTGCTGAAAAATTACTTGAAGGCCTTAATGAAATCGATTGGCCCGAATCCACAAAGGATATTCAGAGAAACTGGATCGGTAAGTCTACAGGTGTTGAAGTTGAGTTTGACATCGTAGGCGGCGGAAAGTTCTCTATCTTTACAACATGTATTGAAACAATTTACGGTATTACATTCATGGTTCTTGCTCCCGACGGAGAAATCACAAAGAGCTTACTTGACCGTGTTGAAAACAGAGAAGAAGTGGAAGCTTACATTGCCGAAACTTTAAAGAAAAACGATATGGACAGAACCGAGCTTAACAAGGGTAAGACCGGTTGTGAATTAAAGGGTGTTCATTGTATCAACCCTGTAAACGGAAAAGAAGTAAGAATGTTCATCGGCGACTTCGTGCTTGCAAATTACGGAACAGGTGCCGTTATGGCTGTTCCTTCACACGACCAGCGTGACTTTGAATATGCCGTTGCTCATAACATCGACATGATTCAGGTAATCGAAGGCAGAGACGTTTCCGAGTGCGCATTCGAAAAGCAGGATTACCTTGGAAAAGGATGTAAGCTCATTAACTCTGAAGAGTTTACAGGCCTTACAGTAGAAGAAGCTAAAGAAGCCATTACCGTTAAGCTTGAAAAGATGGGAAGAGCAAAGAGAACGGTTAACTATCACTTCCGTGAATGGATCTTTGCCCGTCAGCGTTACTGGGGTGAGCCCGTTCCTGTAGTTCACGGAGATGATGGAAAGATTTATACACTTTCAGACGAAGAACTTCCTTTGGAGCTTCCTAAGCTTGATGATTATAAAGGAAAGAACGGAAAAGCTCCTCTTGAAAATGCAACAGAGTGGAAGAAGTACGATAAGAACGGCATAAAAGGCACAAGAGAAACATCCACAATGCCCGGCTCCGCAGGTTCTTCATGGTATTACTTTAGATATATCGATCCCGATAACAACGATGAATTTGCAAATCAGGAGCTCTTAAAGCACTGGATGCCCGTTGACCTTTACATCGGCGGCCCCGAACATGCGGTAGGTCACCTTATGTATTCAAGAATCTGGAACCGTTACCTTTACGATAAGGGACTTGCTCCCACAAAGGAACCCTTCAAGAAGCTTGTTCACCAGGGAATGATTCTTGGTGCAAACGGTATCAAGATGGGTAAGAGATACCCTGAATTCGTGGTTAACCCTTCGGATATCGTGAGAGACTACGGCGCAGATACTTTAAGATTATACGAAATGTTTATGGGACCTTTGGAAGTTTCAAAGCCTTGGTCTCAGGCAGGTGTTGAAGGCGCAAGAAAGTTTATTAACCGTGTATGGACCTTTATTACAGATGAAGGAACCAATGCGGATGAATCCGATAAGACACTTGAAAAGGTATATCACCAGACAGTAAAGAAAGTAACTTCAGACTTTGAAGCAATTGCATTTAACACAGCAATTTCTCAGATGATGATCTTTATGAATGCGGCTTACAAAGCAGGCAAGTGCCCTGTAAGCTACAAGGAAGGCATTGTTAAGATGCTTTCATGTATCTGCCCTCATGTAGGTGAAGAAATGTGGCAGATTCTTGGACACGATTCAACAATCGCTTATGAAGCATGGCCTACATACGATGAAGCATTAATTAAAGAAGATACTGTAGAAATCGGTGTTCAGGTAAACGGTAAGGTAAGAGGTACTGTTACACTTGCTGTTGATGAAGACCAGGCAGAAGCTTTAAAGAAAGCAAAAGAAGTTCCTTCCGTAGCTAACTTCCTTGAAGGAAAGACTGTTGTTAAGGAAATCTACGTAAAGGGTAAGATTGTTAATATCGTAGTTAAGTAACTGACTTAAGTTGGCGGGCCAAAAAGCCCGCCAATTCTTATATTTATAAAAACCTATCCAATTGGGTAGTAGTCATATTAAAAACCAATAATTATAATGGCCTTATAAAGTGGGAATTTTAGAGTGGCTAGAACTGTAGACTTGAAAGCGTGAGAAGTAACGAACTCACGCTATTTTTTATGTCTATTTTTATTTTAGCAAAGGTAAAAGGAGAAAAAACGATGAGAGAAAAGAAGTCAATCAAGAGAGCAATTGCGTTGATTCTTGCAGCTGTTCTCGCATTTACTACCTTTTCAAGTGACATCACTGCCATTGCGGCACCTTCAGGCAATGATTCCAATCTTTCGGTTTCAACAACCACAAAAGATGGAATCAAGCTTACAAAGACAGCTGCATTAAATGATGATGGTACAGTGAATATCACATTCAAGGTTGATGGTAATGATACCGAGAAAATATTAAACTCAACCGGCAACACTGATATCATTCTTGTGTTGGACAACTCAAGCAGTATGGGTAATAAAGTCGGTCAAACGAACAAAACTAAACTGGCTTTAGCAAAAGAAGCTGCAAAGGAATTCGTTAATAATATCTTTAATGACCCAAGCGTAAATGAGAACAATGTCAGAATAGGTGTTGTTAAGTTTAGTAATATTTCCACCTCTGTATTCGAGTTATCAAATATGACTAAGAAAAATGCTATATGTAATGCCATTGACAATGATATAAACGGTGGCACTTATTATACATTTATTCAGGGCGGAATTAAAGAAGCAGAAGATATGTTTGGAACAAACAATACAAATAATAAGATTGTTGTTCTTTTAACAGATGGGGAAGCAAACTTACGTTATAGATATTACACTAATGCTAATCCAATCGGAACTTTTGTATTGAATACAGATCATGTTACACAGGTTCCGATATTATCCTTTGCATATGGAAATAAGGGTGATACTAACAATAATTCATTAAATTATGATATGTCGGGACGTGGCCAAGCGTATTATAACAGTGGCTGGTATGATAATCGTAATAATCACATTACTGATGAAAGAACTTTAGCAAGGCTAGTAGGCACTCCGGGCGAAGGAAATACCGGATATTATGATGAAGCAGAAAGAGAAGAAGTGACATATGATAATGTTTATTCTGCCAATGGTAAGTGGTATTTCAGTAGCAGCAATCGTCAAGTGCCTTCGGACTATGTAAGCGCTGGTAACTATATTGTTGTTTCACCTAGTAATCCAGATTATTACCGCATATATTACTATTCTGCTACTAATGGAAGAAGATATGTTCCGTATGACGAAACATATACTATAAAGGGCAGAAGTGGCAGATATTATGACCGCTTAACAGGTCGTACGGTACCTGTGACATTCCATTGCGCGAATTATTTTAATGACCTTAAATATGCAGCAGTAATGGAAGCTGCTCGTGCTAAGCAGGAACTTAATGCAAAGTTTTACACAATTCCCTATGCAATTGATACTGATGACGCAAAGTGGGCTATGCAGAATATTGCTTCACTTGGTGCAAACGGTGAACCTCTTTGCTTTGAGTCAGCAGACACTGCAATTGAAAATGTGTTTAGTCAGATTGCAACACAAGTTAAAGAAGACATCGCAGCAGCTGAAGGCGCAAGTATTGTCGATGAGCTTCCTTCCTATATGTCATTTGTACAGAATAGCGGAAAGTACATCGTAAACAGTTCTTCTGACGTAAAGGAAAGTGATGTTAGCGTTGAAAACGGCAAACTTCACTGGGATCTTTCCGGCTATGATTTGGCAAAAGACAAGAGCTATACTCTTACAGTAAAGTGTGACCTTAGATTAGGCGACATGATTACAGCGTATGCAAACGATCATCGCATCGAGGATGAAGCTGTAAGAGCGTTAATGTCGGAAGGAAAAGTTTCCTTTAACTTAAATAAAGAAGTTACCCTTTCATATACAGATGTTTCAGGAAATGCTTACGAAAATAAAGATATTACCGATCAGGGCGAAAATGTTAACGTTCCTACAACAGCAGTCAAGACTTATGAATATGACGTTAAGTACGAATTGAACGGTGAAGAAATCGCAGGCGCTACTGACGTTTACTATGGTTATAAGGGTGAAAAGATTGACTTCACAGATGCATTAATTAAGAAAGCTATTAAGGATCAGTATCCTGAAGCTTCTTATGAGTATGCAGAATTAAATGATAAAAAAGAACTCATTGTTTCTGATAAAACAAAAGAATCTTTCACAGTAAAGATTACAAGCAAATATGCACACGTTAAATTAGTATCTGATGTATCCGGCGGACAGGAAACTGTTTGGGAAGATGACGTTCAGATTGGTACAGCTGTAGCCGATCCTTTCGAAGATGCAGCTTTGAAGGCACAGTACGAAGCTAAGTACAATGATAAGATGTCAGCTAGCGAAGATACAGCTAAGTTTGATTATTCTTTCAGTGGTTGGACAACAACTTCCGATATGGAAATGTCCAATATAACAGGTAACGTTACATTCAAAGCTAATTATGCAAACACAAGAATCAAGAAGTTTAATGTAACTTTTGATATCAGTGATGCAAACGGTGCTGAATGGGCAACTAAGCCTAATGATCAGACAGACATTGAATGGGGCAATAAAGTAACTGCTCCCGACGGTGTTATCGATGTAACTTTAATCGGTAAAGAAGGCACCGCTTATGAAGACATTCAGAGCGTTGACATTGATTGGCAGTTAAATGGTGAATCATTTGATTTTGAAAACACAGAAATCAAATCAGACCTTACACTTAAAGCAAAGTTCACAATCACTTATAAGACCTACACTGTAGTATTTATGGATTGGGACGACACAGTAGAGTGGACTGTTGAAAATGTTAAGCATGGTACCACAATTCCTAACTGGACAGGCGGGGCATATGTACTCGCTGACTACGAGGATGACAATGTCATTAAAAAGCACTTAGGTGGATGGAATACTAAGAAAGACTTTACTGGTGATACAGTTGCTCCTGAGACAGTAGTAAAGAGCAATCTTACCTTGTATCCTGCATATACAACAATTCGCAATAGGTACACTATCGAATGGAAATACCTTGATAGAACAACCGCACTTTCTGCTACAGAAACTGTGATCGCAAAGTACAATAAAGAGGCTGCAAAGCCTGCTAACGTTGACACATCTGAATTCTGGGTTGATGGAACAACATACACATTCACAGGATGGACTGTTTCCGGAAATGAAACAGGTGCTTCAACGGTTGATGCAGTTAACGGTAACGTTACATCAGCAGCAAGCAACGTAACATTTATTGCAAACTATAGTCAGGTAGTAGATGAATTCACATTTGAATTCCATTATAAGGATGCATCAGGAAACGATGCAGAACCTGATGTACAGACAATTGAGTGGGGTAAGGATGCAGTTCCTCCTACAGATTTGCCCGATTATGAATCTGTTGATGAAAACGGAGATATCGTAGTTCATCACCAGAACGGTTGGGAAGGCGACAGCTATGTTGGCGTAAAGGCTAACGGCGTTGCTACAGCAAAAGAAACAACAACCACATATTACACAATCGAGTTTTATGATTCCATTGCAGGAAGAACAATTTCCAAGGACTTATATGAAGCAGGCACAACTCCTGTTGCACCTACAGACTTTGTAGATGAACATATAGACGGAAACGTTAAAAAGACATCTGCAGGATTTGGAGTTATTGCAGAAGCAACAGAAAGCAAGACTTACTATACTGATGTAACAACTTATTATAAGGCACAGTCAGTTCACAAGTATGGCGACGTTCAAATCGGTGAATTTTCTGAAGCAGTTTGGGTATTGGCAGGTAATACATATACCGCAACAGAAGACTTCACATATCCTTATGCAAGCGGAACAATGAAGTTTAAGAGAGTAAATCCTGATGACAGTGTACTTACATTCACTCCTTCAGAAGAAAACTCACTCTTGGTAATCGAACTTCAAGAATATGATAAAGGAACAATCGTATTCTACAGCTACGATGGTTCAACAATTGTTGGAACAGATACAGGATATGTAGGCGATGCATATTCACAGGATATTCCTACAGTAACAAAGCCCTTAAATGAATACGCAGTTGTTTACACACTTCGTGACGGCTGGTTCTCAGATACTAAGGGTACAGAAGCTAAGTCAGTAGATAACTTAAAGTTTGCAAGCGAAGAGCAGACTTTCTATAAAGTTGTTGATGCGCATGCAAGAACATTTACTCTTAACTTCTACAACAAGTATGCAGAAACTCCTGCAGAGCAGTTGGTTGTAGTTGAAGGCTTTACCAATAAGCATGACATGAGAGAAGCTCGTGATAATGCAGAGGCACCTGAAAGAAAGCCTTCGGATACTAAGATTTATACAGGTGAATGGGGAAGAATTCATCTTCTTGATGAAGCTACCAATACACCAATCAAGGACAGCACCCTTGATAACTGGAACTATGCTACAGATGAAAGAACAGAAGTTACTTTCATTACAAGCGCAAGTTTTAAATCAAAAACAAGATATTACTTAGTTCAGTTCTTCATGCATGAAGATGATGAGAAACCTTTCTACACAGAACAGGTTGTTTATGAAGGAACAGCTAAAGGCCCTGGAAGAAATTTTGTTAGAGCACAGTATGATGAGGATGTAGAAGTGTTCACAGGCTGGAAGCAAGACCTTGGACCTATCACAAGTTCACCTACAAATATTTATGCAGGATTGGCAACTAAGCATAGAATTATTTACTTAAACTACGATGGTGAGGAAGTTAAGAGATCAGCATATCCTAAGTATGGTACGACCTCATATGATGTGAAACTTAACGATGCTGAAACCGCAGGTGCAAAGAAGACTTTTGCAAACAAGTATTCATTTAAGTTTGAAGGCTGGCAGCTTGATAACGAGTTATTACAGCCCGGTACAGTATTATCACTTAAGGATGGCGATATAGTTGTAAAAGCTAAGTTTGAAGACTATATTCCCGGTAAGTTCTATGTAAAATATCCTTGGGGTGAAGAAGCTACATATACATCAGGCGTTGCTGTTACAGCCGAAAACTTTGATTACAGCAAGCTTTATGAAGATGAAAAGACGGCTAAAGGAAAGTATTCAGGCGAAGATGTTGCTAAGGTGGTTAAACTTGATAAAGCTCCTGAGTATGCAGCATTTACAAACCTTGAAAAGAGCCTTCCCGATCTTTCAAGCAAGAATATCAATGCAACGATTGATTGGTACTCTGTAAGGGTTCGCGCAGATGGAATCCATGTAATCGGAACTACTTCATACGCTCACGATACAGTTGATTTGACAGCTGTATATGACGGCACAAACCTTGTAGAAGCTCTTTACAGCCAGTTACTTGATAAGGCTGACGGCGTAATGGTTTCTCATGATGACTTTGTAGAAGCTTTTGGCCATGAAATCATCAATAAGACAAACATCACAGCTACAATTATAGGAACATTTGTAATCGGCGGAGAAGAACCTGTACAGGAACCCATAAGACCTGTTGCAGATTTGGTTCCTACATTAAGAGCCGTAAGAGCAGCTACACCTGTTGAAACAATTTCAGTTGAAATGCCTATATCACTTAGCATTACAGCTCGTCCTGCAGTAATCACAATTCATGGTGCTGCAAAGAACGATGGTGATGCAGATCCTAGATTTACATATGATATTACCGGTGAAGTTGCAGCAGATCCTATTTCAGTTACATTATCAAGAGCTAGGGGCGAAGCTCCCGGATCATATCCTATAACAGCTACGGTTGTTGCAAGTGATAACTACGATGTAAGTGTAATCGGTGCTAACTTAAGAATCGATCCTGTAGAGCCTAATGAAGATTACACTCCTCCTACAGGAGAAGAACCTCCTACAGGTGGAGAAGGCGGTGGACAGACTACACCTCCTCCTGTAAATCCTCCGGCAGCAGGAGAAACACCTACTCAAGTTGCTGATACGCAGGAACTTCCTACTTTGAATCTTACAGAGCCTGATGTTCCTTTGGCAGCAGCTCCCGCTGAAGGTAAGCAGGGAATGAAGATCGAAGACGAAGCTGTTCCTATGGCAGTTGCTTCACAGTGCTTCATGCATTGGATAGTTCTTGCTATTGCACTTGTATATGCCGTTTACGCTACACTTCGTGCAGTACAGAACAAGAAAGAACTTGAAGACAACGAAGAATTTGCAAAGAATAATAACTAAGGAGGAGACAATCATGGAAGAAAACAGAAAAGCTACTGATAAAAAGCACATCCTTGATTGGGTGGTAAGCGGTATTGCTCTTGTAGCAATGATAGTTCTTTACTTCTTCTGGGGATGCCCGATAGACCTTTGGGCTACACTCCTTTGCTTGGTAGTGGTAGTTGCAGGTTCAATCTTGCTTCACATGCAGCACAAAAAGTTAAAAGAACTTAGATAGTTTTTAGGGCCGAGTCGAAAGACTCGGCTCTTTTTTTATTGAAAATAAAAACTACCCTTTTGGGTAGTTTTTTCAATTTCGTTAAGTAGATATAATGTTCATTGTGTTGAAATTTGAGAGTGACTAGAACTGTAGACTTGAAAGCGTGAGAAGTAACGTTCTCACGCTTATTTTAATTTTTTTGAACCTTTTTTGAGCTTCAGACAGTCTTTAAGAATGTAGACATTTTTAATTAATGGTTAACAAAAATGTAAGGTGTAAAAGGAGAAACAAAATGAGAGAAAAGAAGTCTTTCAAGAGAACAGTGGCGCTTTTGCTTGCGGCTGTTCTTACATTCACGACTTTCTCAAGCGACATCAATGTATACGCTGAAGGTACTAAAGACAGCGTAAACAGAGAGTCAAACCTTTCCGTATCCACCACAACAAAGGACGGAATCGAACTTGGAAAGTCAGCTGTTTTAAACAATGACGGCACAGTGGATATTACCTTCAAAGTAGATGGTAGCAGCACTTTGCAGTACGTAAACGAAACAGCAAACACTGATATCATTTTGGTGTTGGATACTTCCAGAAGTATGGCGTCTGAGTATTTTGACAGGGATGGTGATCCATACTACAGAGATGATGCATACTCAAAAATTTATAAGGCTAAGAATGCTGCAAAAGCGTTTGTAAACCAGGTGTTTGCTACAGAAGGCGTTAATGATGAAAACGTTCGTATAGGTGTTGTTGCTTTCTGGAAAAGCGCAAAAGTTGTTTCAAACCTAACCAATAAAGCAAACAAGCAAGCCTTGCTCAATAGTATTGATGGAATTGCTTCTGATGATTCTACCAATATTCAGGCAGGTATCAGAGAAGCCAGAAATCTTTTTGGTACCAATAATAATAACAATAAGATTATTGTTGTTATGTCCGATGGCGAAGCAAATTATTCTTATAAACCTACCGGCGCCGGCTCAGGAAATTACA
>Ga0129307_1000800_pt1 | contig 42806 bp, 30 predicted proteins | sample P1105metagenome_FD_94437 | JGI IMG/M metagenome (GOLD analysis project Ga0129307, IMG submission 94437) | Capybara group fecal microbial communities from Wisconsin, USA - P1105 metagenome | ecosystem: Host-associated > Mammals > Digestive system > Large intestine > Fecal | place: USA: Wisconsin...
ATTCAGGATAGACGGCAGACGTAATCCACCCATTGAAAAATGCTATAAGACAAATGGTTATATGACAAAGAAGTGATAACAGACTGGTGTGAATGAGTTAATAGGCAGTAGTATAGAATCAGGTTTTTTAAAAAAATGCACTATCATCAAAGGGGCATTTTTGCGCTTTTTTACAAAGTGAAAACCAGTTCGAATGATTATCGAACTGGTTGATGACATTGAGCGGGCATTCAGCCCGCTCTTCCCTCTGTATCGCTTATTTGTGTCCGTTCGGTGCATACTGCCATGCATATTCAATGGCTTCTTCGTTATAGCTGACCACCTTGTTCGTACCATGCGTACGGCTGTTGGTGAAATGCAGACAGATCTGACCGGTCAGGTCGTTGTCGGCAATGGTATCGCCATCATCATTATGCGGAACGCCATAGAGCGCGCACGCAAAGGTTCTGGTACCCACCGTAATCAGAGAAGGTCTCCTCTGCCAGTGCGTTTTCTCGGTAATCTGACTTGCACGGGAAACGCCGTAGATCTTGCACAGACGTGCCGTATCGGCTGCGGTCAGGGTTTCAATGTCAGCATGGTTCCCGCCCGACCAGCGGTGTGCCCACCAGACAATGCCCGTCTTCACATCATACACCTTAAAATTAGAGCCCTTCGGAATCATTTCCTGAATACCGCCGGTGAACCAGTCGATCTTTTCAGCCGGATACAGTACCATGCTCAGGTTCGTATAATCCTGGGTGCCAACAGGTGTCGTGCCAAACAGTTTGTGCTGCGTTGCAGGTCCGGCAATTCCGTCCGCTGTAAGTCCATGCGCGCTCTGGAAAGCCTTAACGGCTTCGGCTACTGCCGATGTATATTCGCTCGTCAGCGCGCCGGTATAATATCCCTGATTGATCAGTTCCTGAACAAGGTTACTGACACCTGTTCCGGACGAACCGATCTTCAGCGTTGTATAACTGGCTTCCGCCTGATTGGTGCTGACATCAGCCGATCCCGGGATCGCAGTGGGCGCCGGAATATCTCCGCCGGAGGAATCAACCTCTGTAACACAGTCGCTTCTGAGATATCCCGTGCCATAGACGGTATTCACGCGATACCAGGAATATCCGCTTTCGGATTTCTTTTCATAATACGGATAGACATTGCCCTTGTCGACACGCCCCAGGATATTCTTTCCTGCAGGCGTTGAACGAACATTGACGCCGCTCTTCGTGGTCTTGATATACCCAAGGATGGAACCGGAAGTGGAAGTCGGTGCTGCTGTCGGTGTACTGCCGCCACCAGACGATACAACGGTGATACAGTCACCACGAATATACCGCTTTCTTCCGCCGTAATCGACCTGATACCATGTATAACCGCCGCCCGTGGTCACATCGGTGAACGTCAGCAGCGTTCCGATTTCAACACGGTCCACCACCGCACCATCCATGCTCGCCGTGGCACGCACGGCCACCTTGGTCTTCGTGGTTCTCAGGGTTCCACTGTTTGTCTGCGGTGCAGGTGTCGGGGTTGCATCCGTGGAAGTCGGTGACGGCGTAGGTGTCACAGCTGAAGGCGTATTTCCGTTCTCATCGCACACAACCACGCAGTCACCACGGAGATAACCGGTGCGTCCGGAGGCTGCCCTGACCGGATACCACGTATAATTCAGACTTTGAACCGGTGTGCCGGTCATGGGAAGGACCGTATTGGCTAAAGCAATCTGTTCCCGCGTGGTTCCGCCGGGGGTGGCGCGCAGGTTGACCTTTCCTACCGTTGTCTTGACATATCCATAGCTGCCGGAAGGCGGAGGCGTGATAACCGGTGCATCCGTTTCCGATGAAGAAACCACCTGAACACAGTCGCTTCGGAGATATCCCTTGACGGAGTTCACTTCAACATAATACCATAAGTATCCGCTGTCACGGACCGGCGTCCCGTAATACGGCAGTGTCAGATTTCTGGCAACCTGTGTAATCACCGTGCCGGCAGGGTGCAGACGAAGGTTCACGCCGGACTTGGTTGTCCTGATATATCCCGAGACGACACTGGATACAGGTGCTGCTGTCTCTGACGCTGCAGAAGAGCCTCCGGCGGAGGTCACCGATACGCAGTCGCTTCGCACATAGACAGTGCGGCCCTTGTACAGAACAGGATACCATGTGTATCCTCCCTGTGAAACGGACGCGCCTGCAATAGGAAGAGAAGCACCGCGTTCCTCCCAGTCCTCATAAATCACACCTCCCGGTGCTGAGCGCAGATGGCAGGAGGACAGGATCAGCGTGACATAGCCGGCTGCGCTGGATGTCGACGAGGATGAGCTGGTTGGGGTTTCTATTGTCCCGTAGGATACCACTCGAATAAACGGTCCCTGGATATAGCCAGTTGAACCATTGTATTTCACGTGGTACCAGGGATCCAGATCCGTATCCGCAGGAATGCTCAGCAGTTCAACCACTGTACTCCTGTTCACCTTGAACATCGACGGAGATTTCAGGCTGGGACCCTGACGGAAGTTCACTTCGTCGTTGGTGACCATACCTGTGGCTCCGGTGACAGATACAGCTGAACCTGTCGATGTCGACGAACTGCTTCCTGTCGTTGTATATGCTGTCTCTTCCGCACTGGTCAGCGGACGATAATAATCGCCATGGAGATATCCGACATATTTCGTCAGACTGGACGTTTCCGGATTGGGAACATTGACTTTATACCAGGTTACCCCGGAGGAATCCGTCGTTGTCTCCGAATATGCGCATACATAATCGATGGGCAGGCGGAACCAGTATTCCGCGCTTGTTGACGGTGTTTTGCGCAGACGAACCCCTGTTGCAGTCGTCTTGCCGAACGTTTCGGCATGCGCAACTTCTCCTGCAAAAGGCAGAAGACACAAAACCAGAGCAACCAGCAGGATCCCGGCCGCCATACGTTTCCAGGCACAATTCATACAATCACCTCATGTGATAAAAAGAGGTATTCTGCAGGACAGCAAAATAATCCGCATTTATTCTATTTCATTTTTGTGACCGTGTCAAGAAATTAATGTGACACACTGCATATTTTTTGTTTCAATGTTTTTAAAATTTGTAACATTTTCCTGTTCCGATTTTAAAATGTCTCCCAGCCTTCAAATGCCCGCATTCCGCGAAAGGCGTGAAAAGACGACAGCATGCCCCGCTGTCGTCTTTTCATCTCTTCCGTTTGTCCGGGCATCAGCGAATCCGTCTTGCTTCAAAATAATACCGCTTTTCCTGAGCATGCCCGATCGAAAAAGTTTTTCTGGGAAGTACGCCGTCCCGCTCAATCGCATCAAAGAAAGCGTCTTTCCCGATCGCGGGAAGCTCAAAGCCAATCGCGTTTTCCTGCTGCGACAAAGCAGACAGAGAATCTTCCCCGTGAATATAATCGATGCTGCCTTCTGTTGCTTTCAGTTCTTCATCCAGCCAGTTCTGCAGAATACCGACCGGAAGCTGTCCAAGGGAAGGATTAAGCAGAACTTCCCCCTGCCTGTTTCCGGTTTTCCAGTGGACCCTGTATCCATTCCCGCCGCATATGTTTTGAATATCATCAAGCAGCTTTTCCGGCTTCGTCCCAGTTACCAGTCGATGGATCGGCTCAAAGACAAGCGAATCATCCCTGATATTCCCAAGTTCCACCATCGCATATCTTGCTTTGCTCAGTACGTCCGGACCAGCACCTTCTGCGCGGAATGTTTCGTAACAGGTTTTTGCCGTTGCCAGCGAGTGGTTCCCGTCTCCTACCAGGTAAAGAACCGGAGCACCTGCTGTACGCGCAGAGCGCAAGGATTCATATGCATCGATGCGCCTTCCTGTTTCTGCAGCCGCCTGTCCGGATACCAGGTATCCCTCGATATGTCCGCCGTTCTCCATCAGATCGAGATCATACAGTTTCTGCAGCTGATCCTTCTGATTGCAAAGCGGGCCGAGAATCAGATCCTCCGGATCATCACAGAAGAGAAGCACATGACTCAGTTCCATGAGTGCATGCTCACGGATTCTGACCCTGGGCGGAATCCGTTCTGGCACCGTTTTTTCCGTGGCACGCACCGGTGTGTCTGCATCCGGCTGATAGCTGTAAGCTTCAAGATCAATCACGCCCAGCAGTCCCCGGCGGATGCTGCCATTCATCAATGTTCTTTCAACATAGACAAAGCAGTCATTCAGTTCACGCAGGATGCCACCGGCCAGCACATGTTGCATTTCCTGATTGATTTCCTCGATCCGCCTGTCCATATGATCCGAGAGGTACACTTCCGGATAGATCAGACGCAGCGAAGACGGACACTCCCCTACTCTTGCCGCCACCCGCTCCCAGTAGGCCTTCTCTGAGGTAAACTGATCGCAGGCAATCACCGGCCAGGTGGAATAATACTGCTCCTCCGGGAGAAGAAAATCTGCACTGTGAAAAACACGCATGGTTCCGATCTCCTTTTCCTGTACATGTTCATTGGAATGACGGTCGTTTGAGCTGTGAAAAATAAGCCTGAAGCATGTGCCTCAGGTCACTTTATCTTTTTCCTTTTCGCTGGCGTTTGTGCAGAAAATGACGGATTCTGCCCCGCAGTGTCGCTGAGCGTTTTCTTTCCTCATAGGCATCAAATGCACCGCGCCGGTACTCGATATTCTGCGGGTCCATCTTCACAGCACAGCGAAAAGATTGTTCCGCTGTTTCATATTGTTCCAATGCCATCAGCACCTGACCCTGTGTATGGAACCAGGCAGCGCTTCTTCCCTCAGCCCTCATCAGCTGTCCCAGTGCTCTTTCCGGGGCATTCTGGTCGAGAAGCTTCTGGGCCATTGCCACAGCATCTTCCACAGACAGCATCTCCCGAAACGGGCTGTATGATCTGCCTGACACCTGTTTCATGGCCTCTTCATATGCCTGATTGAGGCGAACCATCTTTTGATTCGCTGCGGCCTGCTGCTCCGCATCCTGAAACTGATCCGGGTGGACAAGCTTGGCTTTCCGATGATACGCTTTTCTGACTTCCTCCGGACCGCTGGTCTGCGGAATTCCTAACTCTTCAAATGGGTTGACGATTTCCGCCACCTCCATTCCGGACATCCATCAGAAAAACGTTTCCCGTCGGATGTCAGCCCCCAGGGAACGCAGCTTGTCTTCGATGTGCTCATATCCCCGGTCAATGTATTCCAGTTCATAGATTTCGGTATTTCCCTGCGCCATGAGACCTGCAACCATCAGCGCAGCTCCTGCGCGAAGATCGGTAGTCGTAACCGGCGCACCATAAAGCTGCCCGACGCCCTCAATGATCGCCGTGCGGTCCATGAGACGGATCTGGGCGCCCATACGGGCCAGTTCATCAAGATGACGGAAGCGCTGTTCAAAAATGGTTTCCTGCACAAAGCTGGTTCCATGGGCTGTCGTCAGAAGGGCACACATCGGCTGCTGCAGATCCGTGGGGAAACCCGGATAGACCTGCGTTTTCACATTCACCGCGCGATAGGCATTCTGGAACCGCACACGGATGGAATCGTCATTATCCGATACGCGTACACCCATTTCAAGCAGTTTGGCAGTCAGGGCTTCCATATGCGTAGGAATGCATCCATGGATGACCACGTCTCCGCGGGTTGCTGCCGTAGCAATCATCAGAGTGCCTGTTTCAATCTGATCCGGAATCACCGCATAGGTGGTGCCGTGAAGATGCTGCTGTCCCTTGATACGGATGGTATCCGTGCCGGCGCCTTTGATTCTTGCGCCCATACTGTTGAGGAAGTTGGCGAGATCAACGATATGCGGTTCTTTCGCAGCATTGTGAATCACCGTGTTGCCGTTTGCCTTGACCGCAGCCAGCATCACATTGATGGTTCCGCCAACCGTGACCATCTCGAAAAAGACATCATTTCCGGTAAGCATTTTTGCATTGGCCGTAATCCAACCGCCGCGCTCTTCAGCGTCCGCCCCGAGTGCATTAAATCCTTTCAGATGTTGATCGATCGGTCTTGTTCCGATTTTGCATCCGCCAGGGGACGCCACCTCTGCCCGTCCGCAGCGGCCAAGCAGTGCACCGATAAAATAATAACTCGCCCGCAGCTGATTTGCTCTGCGATAGTCCACCTGATAACCATCAGCTTTTCTCGGGTCAATGACCATATGAACGCCAGGCACATAATCAACTTTAGCACCCAGAGACTGCAAAATCTCGGCGAGCACATGAACATCCTCAATATCGGGAATATTCTCGATCGTACAGACTTCGTCCGAAAGGAGAACAGCCGGAATCACAGCGACAGACGTATTCTTTCCACCACTTACCCGCACTTCACCTTCAAGCGGGTTTCCACCTGTAATCAACATTCTTTCCTTGCCCATGATTCCACCTCCCTGTATATCCTGCCATGCACATGAATTGCCCATGCCTGTGCAGAAGATTCTAACATATCCCTTCTGCACTGTCAACGCGTGCACAGATTCAAAGGCCTATCCTGCAAGGGATTTGCCCATTTGCGCGGGTAAACTCCCCTGTGTTTCCGGGCAGAACGACTCTTTTTTCCGCAGGCTCCGCATCCTCTGTTTTGTTCTTTCTGTGACTTTCTTTCGCCTCGGCCGATTTTGTTTCGTACTTTCCAGAGCCTGTGTGGTACAATGCAATCATTCTGAATTCCTTCCTAAATAGGAGGCTGAATGCGCGATGAAACTGACACAGATGATTCCGACCGGACATCTCTCTCTTTCCTTTGAAGTCTTCCCGCCCAAAACCGATACAGGCTTTGCAAGCGTACGTAATGCCGCACTGCAGATTGCCGCGCTGTCTCCCCTGTTCATGTCCGTCACCTATGGAGCCGGCGGCAAAGGCAGCAGATATACGTTTGGTCTGGCCGGAGAAATCGAGCGGAACGCCCATGTCCCGGTTCTCGCCCATCTGACCTGTGTCGGTCAGAGCAGGGAAAGCATTGCTCAGTGTATCGAAGAGCTGCACAGTCTGGGGATTTCAAACATCATGGCCCTTCGGGGCGATCTTCCGGATGATCAGCTTCATCAGGGCGACTTTCCTCATGCTGTGGACCTGATCCGTTTTATCCGCGCTTCCTGGCCCGATTTCTGCATTGGCGGGGCGTGCTATCCGGAAATTCATCCCGAAAGCACGGACCGCAGGGAAGATATCCGTTATCTGAAGGAAAAAGTGGATGCCGGATGCGATTTTCTGACCACACAGATGTTTTTTGACAATACACTGCTGTTTCATTTTCTGTACCGGATCCGTGAAGCAGGCATCACAGTCCCCGTTTCTCCCGGCATTATGCCCATTACAAGCGCAAGCCAGGTCGACCGTGCCCTGCGCCTGTCCCACTCCTTCATGCCGACGCGTTTCAAGTCACTCGTCGACCGCTTTGGTTCCAATTCCGAAGCCATGAAACAGGCAGGTATTGCCTACGCCACCGACCAGATCATCGATCTGTACGCAAGCGGCATCGACAACATCCATCTCTACACCATGAATAAGCCTGATGTAGCTGAGGCGATCTGCCGTAATCTGAAAGGCATACTTGGGAGTGAATCATGATCCGTCACTTTGATGCACCTGATCTTCCGCTATCCATGCAGGAGGTCCGGCGTTATGCCCAGTTAAAAGACGACGCTTCGCAGGCCAGGCTGAATGACCTGCTTCCGGAAGCACTGGCACAGGTTCAGGGCCGTGTCTGCTACGATCTGTTCCCCGTGCAGATGCTCGGCGGCGGCCGGATCAATCTTGGTTTTTCCGTTGTCTCCTCCCATTCTCTGTGCCACCTTTTCCGCCATGCATCCCAATGTGTTGTATTCGCTGCCACCATTGGCCTGGCTTATGACCGCCATATGGCCCGTATCTCCAAATGCTCTGCAGCAGACGGATGGCTTCTGCATGCACTGGGAACCGAGCGGGTTGAGAGTCTGTGCGATGCCTTTGAGCAGCACCTGAAAGCGGAAGGATTCTTCCTTACACAGCGGTTCAGCCCCGGTTACGGTGATGTTCCCCTGACACTCCAGCGTGACCTGTTCTGTGCCCTCGACTGCCCCAGGCAGATCGGGCTCACTCTGAACGATTCGCTTCTGATGTCCCCTTCCAAATCAGTCACTGCTATCATTGGTCTTACGGAAGCAGCCGAGCCGGCCACCGACTGCTGTGCCTCCTGTACGCAGCCGTCATGCGCCTTCCGTTCATGAAAATCCCGATCCGAACCCATATCTTCATTCTTTGAGGAGTGATATCATGCATCCAGGCGTCTCTGAGATTTCCGCCTCCCGCCCTGATCTTCTGCAGTACATGCAGGACCATGTTCTCATTCTCGACGGAGCCATGGGCACACTGCTTCAGGCGGCAGGACTTCAAAGCGGCGATACCCCTGAAATCTGGAATCTGTCCCATCCTGATGTGGTTCGATCCGTTCATGCTGCTTATTATGCCGCAGGAAGCCATGTTGTCAGCACCAATACATTCGGTGCCAATTCCCTGCATTTTGACGAAGATACACTGAAGGATATCGTCGAAGCCGCCGTCCGACTCGCCGGAGAAGCTGCTGCAGCTGCGTCAGGCGACCGGCCGCGCTATATTGCGCTTGATATCGGTCCGACCGGAAAGCTGCTGAAACCCTACGGCGATCTTGCTTTTGAGGATGCCGTTGAAGTCTTTGCAAAAACAATCCGGCTGGGCACAGCAGCCGGTGCTGATCTCATCTTCATTGAAACCATGAATGACAGCTATGAGACCAAAGCCGCACTCCTGGCTGCAAAAGAAAACTGCACACTGCCTGTTTTTGTTTCCAATGCCTATGGTTCAGACGGAAAACTGATGACTGGCGCGAGCCCGGAAGCTATGACGGCCATGCTGGAAGGCATGGGAGCTGATGCCATCGGGACCAACTGCTCACTCGGACCGGATGCCCTCCGGCCTGTTATCCAGCGATATCTGGAGAGTGCCTCCGTTCCGGTGCTGCTCAAGCCCAACGCCGGACTCCCCCGCGTGGTTGACGGAAAAACCGTATATGATGTGGGTCCGGATGCATTTGCCGACTCGGTTGCCGACATGGTTCGGCATGGCGTGCGCATCTGCGGCGGCTGCTGCGGGACGACGCCTGAATATATTCGTGCTCTTGACTGCCGTCTCCGGGATCTCTCTCCGGTTCCCCTTTCCGAAAAAGAAACAACAATCATTTCAAGCTACACACATGCTGTTGCATTCGGTCAGGATCCTGTCCTCATTGGGGAGCGGATCAATCCAACGGGCAAAAAACGGTTTAAGCAGGCGCTGTCCGATCATGACATCGGTTATGTGCTTCGCGAGGGCATCTCTCAGCAGGATGCCGGAGCACATGTCCTGGATGTCAATGTCGGCATGCCCGGGATTGATGAGCCAGCGCTCCTGACCGAAGTCGTCACAGAGCTGCAATCGGTTGTGGATCTTCCCCTGCAGATTGATACTTCAAGTCCCGAGGCCATGTCGAGGGCTCTTCGCGTCGTCAACGGCAAGCCATTGATCAATTCTGTCAATGGTACACAGGAAAGCATGAACGCCATCTTCCCTCTTGCCAGAAAATATGGCGGCGTGGTCATCTGTCTGACGCTGGATGAGCACGGCATTCCGGATACTGCGGAAGGTCGTGTGCAGATTGCACGCCGCATTCTTGAGCAGGCAGCTGCCCATGGCATAGCCAGGAAAAATCTGGTGTTTGATCCTCTGGCCATGACCGTGTCTTCTTCTTCAGATGCCGCGGTGGTGACCCTGACTGCACTCAAACGGATCCGCGAGGAACTGCACTGCCATGTATCCCTTGGCGTATCCAATGTTTCATTCGGACTCCCATCCCGGGACGGCATCAACGCAGCCTACTTTGCCCTCGCACTGCAAAGCGGGCTGAGCTGCGCCATCATGAATCCGCATTCCTATGATATGATGCGAACCTATCACGCATTCCGTGCCCTGCAGGGACTGGATGATCACTGCATGGATTACATCCGCTATGTTGAACATCATGCACCTGCCGCGGTGTCTGCTTCCGCCCCTTCACCACACGCAGACGCCTCCGAAGCCGGAAGTCTGCTTCAGGGGGCGATTGAAAAAGGTCTGAAGGACGAAGCGGTTCGACTGGCTGCGGACACACTCAGGACGCGTGCACCGCTGGAGATCATCTCCGGGGAAATCGTGCCTGCCCTCAACCGGGTCGGTGCCAGATTTGAACAGAAGACCCTGTTTCTCCCGCAGCTCCTCATGAGTGCGGAAGCCGCCAGCAGTGCCATTGATGTAATCAAAGAAGCCATGCAGGGCAATGCATCCGGCCGGTCCGGAAGCTGTTTTGTCCTGGCCACGGTCAAGGGGGATATCCATGATATCGGGAAAAATATAGTCCGCCTGCTTCTGGAAAGCTATGGGTTTGCAGTCACGGATCTTGGAAAGGATACCCCGCCTGAAGTCATTCTGGACGCTGTGATCCGCCTGCATGCGCCGATGTGCGGCCTGAGCGCGCTGATGACGACAACCGTTCCCGCCATGGAAGAAACCATTGCCCTCATCCATCAAAAAGCACCGTGGTGCCGCGTTATTGTAGGCGGTGCCGTCCTCACGCAGGAATACGCCGACCGGATCGGGGCAGATGCCTATGCCCCGGATGCCATGGCCTGCGTCCGCATTGCAGAGTCCATAGAAGCCAGTGCTTCTGGAAAGGAATGATCATGACCGAATTTTCAAGAACCAGCCTCCTGCTGGGCGAAGAAGCCTTACAGCACCTGGCTTCATGCCGTGTCGCTGTATTCGGCGTGGGCGGCGTTGGGGGCTATGTCGTTGAAGCGCTTGCACGCTCGGGGATCGGCGCTCTGGATCTTGTCGACAATGACACGGTATCACTGGCCAACATCAACCGGCAGATCATTGCACTTCACTCAACCATCGGACGGTATAAGGTCGAAGTTGCCAAAGAGCGTGTCCTGGATATCTCTCCGGCATGCCGTGTACAGGCACATCAGGCATTCTTCCTGCCCGAAACAGCCGATCAGTTTGATTTTGCGGGCTATGACTATGTAGTCGACGCCGTGGATACGGTCAAGGCAAAAATCGGCCTGATTCTTTCGGCCAGGGCTGCAGGCACCCCCATCATCTCCTGCATGGGCGCTGGCAACAAGCTCAACCCTTCCGCCTTCCGGATTGCCGATATTTATTCGACCTCTGTCTGCCCGCTGGCGAGGGTCATGCGTTCTGAGTGCAGAAAGCACGGAGTCGACCATCTGAAGGTCCTCTACTCCACCGAGCCTCCGATTACTCCTGGATTCTCTGAGGATGAAGCACTCCCGCAGGGAAAGCGAAGTCTTCCCGGCTCCATCGCCTATGTGCCTTCTGTCGCCGGACTGATGATCGCATCTGAAGTAATCACTGACCTGATCGCTCAGAAGAAGTGAAACAAAGCCATCAAAAAAGCAATCCGCGGATCACAAATCACGCGGACTGCTTTTTTGTTTCCTTATGCGTCCTGTTTTTTCCAGGCCGTGCGCACAGAGAGCACAAGCCATACACAGGCAATAATCATCAGGAGATAACATCCATCCATTGGAACAAAATCGAGGAAAACGATCTTCTTTTCGAGCATGAACTCTGCTACCATCACAAGGCCCATGCTCAGGAGCAGAGAGATCCACTCCACGATGATCACAGATTTCTTCACCGGCCTTTGCATGCGGAGCTGGCAGATCACAAGCAGTGCAGCGAGGACCACGGCAGACAGAATCTGGCTGACCCGCACGACGCCCCAGCGCATGAGGTCGTCCTGACGCATACTCTCCATCAGAACCGTCAGCGCACACAGAACCGCCGTCGTCATAATCGCCCGGGATCCGTCCCGCCGCGTGCGCATTCTCCAGAGCACAAAGGCAAACACGAGAGCCGCAGCCCCGATAAACAGTGCAACTGCCCACCGATAATTGCCGTAATAGGCATCTTCCACAGAGAAAGGAAGTCCTTCAAAAAAGGAGGCATCCTCAAGATGGAAAAAACTCATGCCGGTATATTCTTCGGGATCAAAGGCATCGACAGAAAACCAGTCGTCGATCGGCCATCCGTATCCCTGTCCGGCAATCAGGTCCGCAATCCTGCCCACCCCGTAGGTGACAAGGGCAGGCACGCTGAGTGCATCCAGCATGCGGGCAAAGCTCTGTCCGGTTATTTTCGCCGTCAGCCACGCTGAGAGCAGAATGCCCGCAAAGGCGCCGAACATCATAAATCCGCCGTCTGTAAAGTGAAAGAACCAGACCGGCCCTTGTTCCAAAAACCACGGCAGCCGGCACAGGCAGTACAAAAGTCTTGAAAAGAGGACTGAAAGCGGGATTGCTGTCACGGCCATCCAGCTTACCGTCTCTTTTTTGAAACCCTGTTTACCGGACTGAACCGCAAAAAGCAGAATTCCGATCAGGCTTGCAGCAGCAAGCCATACGCCATATGGTTGAAGCTGCATGGTTCATTACTCCTCTGTAGAAGCAAAATAGATGATGTCAGAAATTTCTCTGGAATCAGGATTCTTGTGAATCCGTTCAAACTTGATCTTTCCTTTGGCATTCTTCGGGAAAATCACATTGGTGGATCCGCCGCCGTCGAGATTGTAGGCAATCTGCGCATCCGGGAAAAGATCTTTGATATACTCTGCGAACACCTGTACGCTCATGCCGCTGGAAGCGTCTGCTTTTCCGTTGCATTCGACAATGGCATACTGGAGTTTTCCGAGCTGCACAATCGCCACACGCTGCATCCGGTAGGGATACTGGAACTGGTCTCCGCCCTTCTTGGCCAGGGCAACAGCACTCTGTGAAATATCCTTGACCTCTCCGTTTTCAATCAGGACCGGGCCCAGGTTAAAACTGTTGATGAGGGTAACTCCCTCAGGGAGTGCATCAACGGCCTTCTGAATGGAGTCTGAGTCTGCACGGTAGACAACATGGAAATCGCCGTTTGAGTCAATCAGAAGAACATCACGCTGCCCGTTGGACTTGTCACGGTAAAAGGTTCCCTGACGCACAATATATCCGCTGTCATGGAAATACTTGAAAAAGTCACCGTTCACGGCTGCCACGGCATTGGCTGCCTTGGCCATTTCTGCAGCCTTCACACGCTTGGTATTGTCATAGTCGTCATAGCTCATGGCAGAGCGGAGCTGAGTCGGATCTGCGATGGTGACACGGACGATATAACAGTTGAGCTTCTGTTTGCCTTTCTTGTCCTTGAACTGAACGACATCATGTGTCACAACAGCATGAATGCTGCTGTCGCTGTACTCAGTATTGTCTGCATTCAGATGCTCCAGTTTCAGCTGCTTGCCCTTGACAAGGTGATCCAGATCCAGCGGCTGAACCTCTGCGGCCTCCAGTGTCAGCGGAACAAGCGGTGCCTCTGCCGCATCAGGTCCTTCAAACGAATGAGTGAATTCAGTCTCCGCCAGCGCAGGAGACGAAATAAGAAATGCCATTGCGAGAAGCATGAGGCATGTAATCACATAGCGGATAACATTGGCCTTCATTCGGTACGCACATCCTTCCATTTGATCAATGTACAGGCGGATTATATCATGAAGGTTCCACTGCATCAACCTGACAAGGGTGTTTTCCGCCATTCCAGTCGGTTCCGTCCGTGTTTCAATGCACAATCCGGTAGGTTCCGGTTTCCGTGAGCGGTGCACCGACACACCCGGATACGATGGTTTTTTCAATCTTTACCTGATCCTGCTGGAACACGAATGTAAAACAGTTTTCCACCTCTGTTTCATACCAGAGCACAGAAAGATGCAGCACACCGTCTGACGTAAACCAGGCAGAGGAGCTTGCCTTTGTGATCACTTCTCCCAGACATGCGTAGTCCAGTGTGCCCTGAACAGCGCCGCCGGACAGGTCTGCCTTAAGCTCCTGCGTCCTTCCGCCTTCATGAAACAGAACGTTCAGAATTCCTTTTTCTTCCTTCATGCAGATGCGGTCTGCACACGGACGTTCCCGGTCCGGTTTTCCCATTCCATGCATCGGGCCGAAGAAAACGCCCCCGCTGATCACTTCCAGCTCCGTAAAAGGCAGATGCTTTGCCCAGTCCGGCTCATCTGTTTTCCATGCTCTTGGCATGCTGAGCCGTGAAAGGCGCTCACGCAGATGCTGCCAGGCCTCCGGATTTTCTGTAAGCGCTTCTTTTTGCAGTTCAGGGAGAAGAATGCCGAAAACAATGTCCAGAGTGATCTGCGGCCCGTAAACCGGACGGTCCTCGCCCCTGACGGCTTCCGGAAGATGAAGATCGCTGGTTCTCAGTTTTTCCCCATTGTACCCTGCCTCAAAAATGGAGATGATCAGATCTTCCGAAGGAACCACGATGCAGAACTGTCCAAACGCTCCGTCAGCCCTGTATGATCCTTCCGGCCTGCACATCCACATCTGATAACCGTACCCGACACGGTTATCATAAATCCACGTTGACCGGGAAAACGCCTGCTCGTTATCCAGCTGCCGTGTTGTGGCCTGACGGACAAACTGTTCATTCAGGATCCGGACGCCGTCCCACACACCGCCGTCAAGGTACAGTTTCATGAGCCGGAGATTATCCTCGGCTGTGGTAAACAGGCCTCCACCTCCATTGCAGATTCCGTCTGCAGTCTTCCTGCACAGGATGTGCTGTTCGTCAATGCCGATCACAGGGAACAGTTTTAAAGCCAGCCATTGCGTCATGGACATTCCGGTGACCTTTTCAACAATCGCCGCGAGGAGGGTTGAACCGTGACTGTCATATCTCCAGAATGTTCCCGGCTCATGCTGGATTTCCGCACCAAGATGCCGCTCAATCCAGTCCACAGGATAGCCTGACTGCTCCGGAGGGAATCCTCCGCCCATCATCAGCAGGTCTCTGATCGTCAGTTTTTTCAGCCAGTCACCCGGCTGGGCAGGCACTTTGTCAGGAAAAAAGCCGATCACCGGCTGGTTCAGGGACAAAAGCCCCTCCCGCTCGCAGATGCCGATCGCTGTTGCGGTATAGGTTTTGGTCAGGGAGTGATCCGCATGGACACTTCCCGGACCAAAAGGTGCCCAGTATCCCTCTGCACAGATCTTTCCCCTACGCATCAGGATCATGGCCCGCATCTGTGTATGTCCGCTTCCTTCAAGCGCATCCAGCAGTTTTTCCACAGCAGCGCTCGGAATACCCACTGTTTCCGGCGTCGTACGCACAAATTCTTTCCGCATGGCAGTCCACCTCTGTTTTCTGTTTGATTTGTCCTGTTTTTCCTGTTCCGTGAAGGGAAGAGAGCATCCACAGGCCTGAGTCTCCCTTATGTTCAGCTTCTGTCGATCTTCCATTGCAATGTGGAAAAATTGACGTGCAGTTCCACCCAGGAGGCACCGTTTTCCCATCTGAAGTGCATCCCGTTTTCTCCCTCCCGCTTCACCGTGATTCGGGCTCCGGATGAAAATGCGGGGTGCGTATTGCGCAGCCGCAGCAGTTCAATCTGCTCCTGAACCACAGGGCGTCTGAGCGCATCGAGCGCCTCATCCATCGAATAGCAGTGTCTGTTCATCTCCCGGTTGTCTGCTGAAGGATCCCGAATAAAAACATCCTCATCGTTTTTCCCTGCCAGCAGATCAACATACCAGACCTGCGGCTTTCCGGGCATGAACATCTGCACCGCTCTTGCCAGAGCGAGCTTGCGGTCATCACATGAAAGGGCTGAATAATAGGTCATATCAATCTGATAGACTTCCGGCTTCACGCCATGAAGCATTTTCTTCCTGCCGCCCCTTGAAACGAGCCGCTCGGTCAGTGCGTCCATGCGTTCATCCGGCACGAGTCCGTGCGGGTCACGGATGGGAATTCCATCGTGACATCCCAGCATATTGATTGCCATAATCCCATCCCGAATCTGCTCCACCGCCCAGTCATACAGGCACTGCGGATCACCGGTGTCAAGCGCATCAAGAAGCAGCGCCGGCAGAAAATAATCATAAACGGGGCATCCCAGGTCAGCCAGCTTCCTGTAAGCCCCTGTATTGTAGGCAGCATGGATTTCCGGCAGCACTTCCAGTCCGCGGGCCGCAGCCATCTCTCTTATTTTTCCAAGAATGTCCCAGGTTTCCGGCTCATTCATAAAATTGGTTCTGCCGCGTGCCTTGTGCAGCCGGGTAAAAGCGTCCAGCCGAATCAGCGATGCGCCGTACGCGGAGAGTTTTTCAAGCGTCTGATCATACCATGCCCACACCATCGGGCTCTGCACATTGAGATCCATCTGTCCAAGATAATGTCTGTGACTGTTCAGGAATTCAAGCACTGGTTGCCTGTATGCCGCAAAACTGCCCCAGTCCATCTCTTCAGGACGTTTTCCCTCCCGTGTCCGGGCATTCACCCACTCGCACAGTGCACATGCCTTTTCATACACATATCCTGTCATCTCAAGAACATCGAATACCGACAGTTCCGGATAGATGACTTTCTGATAAAAGGTATTCCAGTACGGTACGTCTCTTCCGTCCGGCAGCCGGACCATCAGGATGGGAAGACCTGCCTTGCGCAGATTTTTGGCAAGAAAGTCGTCCGCGCCAGGCCGAACCACACCATCTTCTCCCTTGTCCCCGCAGCCCGACCAGAATCTGTTCCAGTCAATAAAAAAATCACGGTAGACGGACTGATCACCCTTCCGGAGAATATCCTGAAACTGCGGAGAAAGCACGGACAGATGATTGAGAATGAAGTCAAAGGTAAGATCAATGTTCATATCCCGCAGTTCTTTGAGGGTTTCCGAGGTGACAAGTGAAGGACAGAGGTCATAGGAGATCACTGAAAAGCCCCGGTCCAGATCGGTATTGAACGCAGTCGGGAGCAGATAGAAAGACCGGAATGCGTCCTTCAGCTCCGCTTTTTTCAGAAATGCGATCATTCCGCTCATATTCTTCCCGATGCTGTCCGGATAGGCATTCAACATGGTGCCCTGATGCACGTGGATTCCCCCTCCGTTAAGTGGTTGTGTTTCCAGTCTTACCGATGGTTCAGGCACTTCCATTCCATCGTTTTTATCGGCTGTTCCCATTGTACCACAAAAGCATTCCTCATGGTATCCGGAACAGAACCTGTTTCTTCTGCCTGGCTTCATGCCCGCACATTCTTCTGAGTATCTTGCTTTTCTCCTTTTTTTCTGTATGATTCGTCTGAATCTTTTATGAAGGGATCTGAGTGCATTGTTGTATACAAGACCAGTCCATTTTTACGAAATCGATCAGATGGAAATTGTCCATCATTCCAGATATATTCTCTATTTTGAGGAGGCACGGCTGGATGCCATGCAGCAGCTGGGCTTTGGTTATGAACGTCTCATGGAGATGGGGCTCGCAAGTCCTGTGACCGGCATTTCCTGTGAATATATCCAGCCCGCACGATATCCGGATGTGCTGGATATTCAGATCCTTCTCAGGGAGTACGACGGCGTTCGTTTCTGCTTTGCCTATGAAGTCAAACGGCACAGTGACCAGGTCCTTCTGTGCCGCGGTGAAACAAGACACTGTCTGATCGGAAAGGCCGGGCTTCCAGTCCGTATCCGCACGCATTACCCCGAGATTCACAGCCTCATGCTCCGCTGGCTTGATGAAAGTGCCCAGTCTCAGTCATCCGCCCGGTGAGCACGCTCTGTGCCCTGTTGATCATTTCTCTACCTTTTAGAAAGGCAATATGACGATGAAAAGAGACATGAAACTGGCATTCCGGTATGCCTCACGGCATCTCTGGCAGTATCTTCTCGGGCTGCTTTCCCTTCTTCTGGTCGATTCCATCATGACCCTGATTCCCCGCCTGACAGGTCAGATTACTGACGGTCTGACCTATGGCATCAGTGCCGGCGGTGGGATTTCAGCCATGACGATGTCGGATGTCATCCCCCTTGTCCTTCGCATTCTGCTGTGCGGAGCGCTCGTTTCTCTGGGCCGGTTCGGATGGCGTTATTTTCTCCTTGGTGCTTCCCGCTCTATCGAAAAAGAGATGCGCAACGACCTGTTCGCGCATCTCGAGACACTTTCGATGCGTTATTACAACAGTCATAAAACCGGTGATCTGATGGCCCATTTCACCAATGATCTGCAGTCCGTCCGCAATCTGATGGGCATGACAGTCATCACAACCTTTGATGCCTCCATCATGCTGGTCATGGTACTGTATTCCATGTTCCGTTTTGTGCATCCCAAGCTTACCCTTTTTGCCATTCTGCCCATGCTGCTCATCGTGCTCTGTTATTCTTCCTTCGCCAAAGCCATGCACAGACGTTTTCTGGAAAAGCAGGAGGCCTTTTCCGAACTGACCGATCATGTGCAGGAAACCGTCAGCGGCATCCGCGTCATCAAGGCCTTTGTGCAGGAGCACTTTGAGCTTGCCGCGTTTGCACTGAAGAATCAGAAAACAAAGGAGAAAAATCTTGGCGTAGTCCGTCTGATTGCTTTGGTCATGCCGCTTCTGGATCTCATCATCGGTCTTTCCATGCTCATCACCCTGATCTACGGAGGATACCTGACCATTCACCATTCCATCACAGTCGGACAGTTCGTTGCCTTCAACAATTACGTTGGGATGCTGGTGTGGCCGATGATCGCTGTCGGAGAATGTGTTTCCTCCATGAGTCAGGGCTTTGCCAGTCTCGGAAGAATCCGCACCATCCTTCAGGAGGTTCCCGACATTTCCGACACCGCGGACTGCCGGCATGATATCACCTCTCTCAAAGGCAGCATCACACTGAATCACCTGACTTTTACCTATCCGGACACAAAGACCGGTCCGGTTCTTCAGGATCTGTCCGTCCATGTGAACGCCGGCGAAACGCTGGCCATTGTCGGACACACCGGGTGCGGTAAATCCACCGTGGTCAGTCTTTTGGAACGCCTGTATGACACCCCTGAAGAGGACATGATCTGCATTGACGGTGTCCCTGTTTCCAGAATTCCACTGCGTGTCCTGCATGAACAGATTGCCTGTGTTCCTCAGGACAGCTTCCTGTTCTCCGATACCATTGAAAACAATATTGCCTTCGGTATGGAGCATCCTGACCACGCTGTCATTGAATCCGCTGCTGTGGCCGCTTGTCTTCATGACAATATCATGGAATTTCCCGATGGCTATCAGACCCGCATCGGGGAACGCGGCGTCACCATCTCCGGCGGTCAGAAACAGCGCACGGCCATCGCGCGTGCCCTGGTCCGCAATGCACCGATTCTGATTCTGGATGATGCGCTGTCTGCCGTCGATACCGACACCGAAGAACAGCTCCTTCAGCATCTGAAAGCGCTTCGCCGCGGGAAAACCAATCTCATCATTGCCCACAGAATCTCCACGGTTCAGCATGCAGACCATATTCTGGTACTCAGTCACGGACGTACTGCCGAGTACGGAACCCATGAAGAGCTTCTGGCTGCGGGCGGCATTTATTCCGACCTGTATCATCGTCAGCAGCTTGAAAAACAGCTCCATCAGGATGGAGGTGAAGGCGAATGAAACGCAGCGAACGCCCGTCGGATATTCAGTATGAAGGCAATGCACTCCTTCGGCTTCTCGCCTATATGAAGCCGCACCTCTCTTCTTTTGTCATCTGCCTTCTTCTTGTTCTTGTGATCACAGCACTGGACCTGTACAGACCCACCATCATCGGGCAGGCGATTGATCAGTATATTACGGTCGGAGATGATTCCCCGCTGACGGTTGAACAGCGCTTCTCAGGCGTTCTCCGCTCAGGCGGCATCTATGCAGCCGTTCTGCTGTTCCTCTTTCTCTGCAACCGTTTCCAGTATCTGATCATGCAGAAGACCGGCCAGCAGATCATCTATGATCTGCGAAACACCCTCTTCGAGCATGTTCAGAACATGACCATGCGTTTCTTTGACATTACGCCGGTGGGTAAAATCGTCACACGGCTGACCAATGACGTCGAATCCATTAATGATGTCTATTCCAATATTCTGGTGCGTCTGTTCCAGAACACCGTGAAGGTCATCGGCCTTGCGTGCATCATGCTTTCCATGAACACGCGCCTTGCGCTGACCAGCTTTGCCCTGCTTCCCCTTGTGGTTTTCCTGACCGTGCTGTTTCGCACGCTGTCGCGCAAAGCGTATCAGGTGTCCCGCACCCGTCTTACCACGCTGAATACGTTCCTGTCCGAACATCTCTCCGGCATGCGCATTATTCAGATTTTCGCGAAGGAAAAAGAAAAAGGAGACGAGTTCCACGGGAAAAGCGAGGAGCTCTATCAGGCCAATTTCCGCGAAATCCTCATCGACGCCATCTTTCGGCCGGCAACCTACATGACCTATGTGTGTTCACTGGCTGTCCTCCTGCTTGCCGGAGCCTCGAGTGTCATTGATGGTTCCATTTCCATCGGCACACTCTATATTTTCGTGACGTATATCGATTCACTGTTCAATCCCATCCAGGAACTCGCCCAGCAGTTTGCCACCCTGCAGTCCGCCATCGCTTCCTCGGAAAAGATTTTCACCCTGCTCGATATGCGTCCGGATATCCCGGCAGACGACCATCCCGATCTCCTCCCCGCAGTCCAGGGACGGGTCGAGTTTGATCATGTCTGGTTTGCCTATCAGGGAGAAGACTGGGTGCTCAAAGATGTATCCTTCACCATCGAACCCGGAGAGCGTGTTGCCTTTGTCGGTGCCACCGGTGCAGGAAAATCTTCGATCCTGAACCTGATCGGCCGGTATTATGACATCCAGAAAGGCACGATCCGCATTGACGGAAAGGACATCCGGACGCTTTCCCGTGAGCAGATCCGCCGCAGCATCGGCCAGGTCCAGCAGGATGTCTTCATTTTTACAGGCGATATCACTTCCAATATCCGGCTGCGGGATGACTCGATTTCAGACACTCAGGTCCAGAAAGCTGCTGAAGCCGTCAATGCGGCACCTATGATCGAACGCCTGAGCGGAAAATATCATCATCCTGTCTCTGAGCGCGGTGCCACCTTCTCCCAGGGAGAGCGCCAGCTGCTGTCCTTTGCCCGGACACTGGCCTATGATCCAGCCATCCTGATTCTGGACGAAGCCACGGCAAGCATTGACACCCATACAGAACAGCTGATTCAGGATGCCATTGCCCAGCTCATGCAGGGGCGCACCTGTATTATGGTCGCGCACCGTCTGTCCACCATCCGGAATGCAGACTGCATTATGGTCATGCATCACGGCCGAATCCGGGAGCGCGGAACACATCAGGAGCTGCTGGCCCTCAACGGAATCTATGCCAAACTTTACGCTCTGCAGATTGCCTCGCATTAAGCGCAGGATTCCTCCTGTATCCTTTTCTTCTCTGCAGCAGAAAACATTTTCCCTTTTTCATTGAGCTCCCCTCTCCTTTGCGATATAATGCCATTTGGCCTTATGATTGCAAGGGAGGTGTGTCGATTTGTCCTCTGGTTCCTATGTTGCCGTCGTCGGGGGAATCAATGTCGATATCAGCGGAACCTCAGATTCAAAAATGATTCTCGGGGATTCCAATCCCGGCCGGGTTACCCTGTCTCTGGGCGGGGTTGCGCGCAATATTGCGGAAAACCTTCTGCTGCTCGGCATGCCCTGTCAGATGGTGACCGTTCTCGGTGATGATCTGCACGCTGAAACCATTCGTTCACACTGCAGCCGGATCGGTCTTGATCTGAGTGCATGTGAAACGCTGCCCGGCGCGAAAAGCAGCACGTATCTGTGCATCAACGATGTCAACGGAGATGTCATGACAGCCATATCCGATATGTCAATCTGTGAACAGATTACGCCCGAATTTCTCGGGCGGCATCTGGATGTGCTCAATCATGCAGACTTTGTGATTGTCGATGCCAACATTCCGGCTCAGTCCGCTGCGTTCCTCGCCGACTGGTGTGAGGTTCCCCTGATTGCTGATACCGTTTCCATGAAAAAGGCATCACGGCTTTCCCCCTGCCTATGGAGACTGTATGCGATCAAGCCCAACCGTCCCGAAGCAGAGCTCCTCACCGGCGTTACCATTCATGGCACGCAGGGGCTTGAGGAAGCCGGAAGCGTTCTGCTCACGGAAGGCGTCCGCAACGTATTCATTTCCCTCGGCAGCCAGGGCGTATATTATGCCGACCATGATCATCACGGCATCCAGCCCTGCGTTCCCGGAATGATCTGCAATACAAACGGCTGCGGAGATGCCTTCCTTGCCGCTGCTTCTCTTGCGCTCATGTCCGGCATGAGCATTGCAGATGCTGCCCTGCTGGGCCAGGCAAGCGCATCCATCTGTGCTGAGGCAGAAAGTGCCGTCAATCCATCTCTGACCATGCATGCCCTGCGCCGGCGTGCAGGTCTTGATTCCAAACTTTTCTAGGAGGTCGTATTCATGAATCATCTTGAACAGTATCTGTCGGTTTCCCCTGAGGTCCGTGCCGCACTTGATGCAGGCAAACCTGTGGTTGCTCTTGAATCCACCATCATTTCCCACGGCATGCCCTATCCCAGGAATGTCGAGACAGCACTCCATGTGGAGGAAATCATCCGCGCGCATGGCGCAACCCCTGCCACCATTGCCATCATTCAGGGGAAAATGACGGTCGGCTGCACGAAAGAACAGATTGAATACCTCGGAAAACGCGGACTGGATGTTCCCAAGGCAAGCCGCCGCGATCTGCCCGTTCTTCTTGCCCGCGGCATGGATGGTGCGACCACGGTCACCACAACCATGATCGCCGCTTCCCTTGCCGGCATCCGTGTGTTTGCAACCGGCGGCATCGGCGGTGTGCACCGCGGTGCTGAAACCACCATGGACATTTCTGCAGACCTTGAAGAGCTTGCCCAGACCCCGGTCCTTGTCATCTGTGCCGGCTGCAAGTCCATCCTGGATATCGGCCTGACCCTTGAATATCTTGAAACCAAGGGCGTGCCTGTTCTGGGATACAAAACCAAGGAAATGCCTGCATTCTATACCACCCATTCCGGTTTCCAGGTGGACTATAAGATGGACAGCCCCGAGGATGTGGCTGCTGCTTTCAAAGCCAAGCTGGCCTGCGGTCTCAAAGGCGGCATGCTGCTGACCAATCCGATCCCTGAGCAGTATGCCATGGATCTGGACTATATCAATGAAAATATCGATGCTGCCATTGTGGAGTGCAACACTCTGGGGATTAAGGGAAAGAACATCACGCCCTTCCTGCTGGACAAAATCCAGAAGCTCACCGGCGGGAAATCCCTTGATGCCAATATTCAGCTTGTCTACAACAATGTCGCAGTCGGTGCAGAAGTCGCCAAAGCACTGTGCAAGGAGTAAATGGCTCTATGAAACCCATCCAGCTCAATGACTTTCTCGCCCACAGATATATCTCGGGGCTGACCTATGCCCCGGATGGCACAAGGGCTGCCTTTGTCCTTTCTCAGGCCGACGAGAAAACGAATGATTACCGTTCCTTCCTATATCTGTATGATGGTGAAATCCGTCAGCTGACAAGTCTGGGCAGGGAGTCCTCTTTCGTCTGGCTTGATGACCGTCATCTCCTTTTCCCTGCAGCACGCAGCGACGAGGAAAAGAAAAAGAAAGAGGAAGGCAATCCTTCCACCTTCTATTACTGTCTGGATCTCAGGGGCGGAGAAGCACTTCCTGCCTTCTCCCTTCCCTTTCCCGTCCATTCCGTCACGGTCCTGGATGAAAACCATCTGGCAGTCATTGGGGCCTATGACAAAAACTGTCCTGACTTCTATCGGATGACGGAAGAAGAACAGGCAGAGGTTCTCGGGAAGAAAAAGGATGAGAAGGATTATGAGGTCCTCGATGAACTTCCCTTCTGGGGAAACGGTGAGGGCTTTACCAACGGCCAGCGCAGCGCACTGTTCCTGGTTGAACTGAATCCGTTCCGAATCACCCGCGTGTCCGGTGCAGACGAAACGGTGTCTCTTGCCAGGCTCCTCGGTGACGAAGTGCTCTACGCGGTTGGAGACTGCCCTGCAAAAGCCAGTCTTCACGGCATGAAACTCCGTGCCTTCAACTGGAAAACCGCGCAGGACCGTACTGTTTTTTACGATCCTGAACTGATGCTGGAAAATGTTCTGGTCGACAACACGACTATCCTTCTGCTTGCCGCCCGCGGTGACCGGTACGGATGCAATGAAAACCCTTATGTCTATCGCCTGAACCCCTCCGACGGCACCCTGATGCTCCTGCGCGCTGAGAGCATGGCCATGCATGGGGATGTCGGAAGCGACGTCCGGTTTGGTTCCAATACAGAGCAGGCTGTCCGCTCCGGAGATCTTTACTATGTTGCCGGGCGCGAAGGCAATGCGGAACTGTACGTGACGCACCCTGACGGCTCAAGTGAACCTGTCCTGACCAAAGACGGTTCCATCGACGGGCTTGCCCTCTCGGAGCATCATGAGACTATCCTTCTTGTGGCCATGTATGACATGGGACTTCAGGAGCTCTATGCTTTCGATCTTCACACGCACGCGCTCAACCGGCTTTCTCATTTCAATGATGCATGCCTTGAGGACCGCTACGTTGCTCAGCCGCTGCCCCTGTCTGTTTCCTCCTGCGGACTCGACATCGGAGGATGGGTGCTTCTGCCCATGGATTATGATCCCGGCAAAACCTACCCCGCCATTCTGGATATTCACGGAGGTCCAAAATGCGTCTACGGTCCTGTGTACTATCACGAAATGCAGCTCTGGGCCAGCATGGGGTACTTTGTTTTCTTCTGCAATCCCAAGGGCGGCGACGGGCGTGACAATGAGTTTGCAGACATTCGCGGAGATTACGGCGGAACAGATTATCTGAACCTGATGGATTTTACGGATGCTGTGCTCAGGGCCTACCCGCAGATTGACGTATCACGTCTCTGCGTCACCGGAGGCAGTTATGGCGGATTCATGACCAACTGGATCATCGGGCATACCAATCGCTTCTGCTGCGCCGCATCCCAGCGCTCGATCTCCAACTGGCTCAGTTTTTACGGTGTCAGTGATATCGGTGCCTTCTTTGCCTCAGATCAGAATGCAGCTTCGCTGTATGAATCCCCTGAGAAGCTTTGGGCACACTCCCCGCTGAAATATGCCGCCCATGTATGCACACCGACTCTGTTTATCCATTCCGATGAAGATTACCGCTGCCCGCTCGAACAGGGCATTCAGATGTACAGTGCCCTCGTTGACCGCGGCATTGAGGCCCGCATGTGCCTGTTCCACGGGGAAAACCATGAGCTGTCCCGCTCCGGGAAACCGCTCCATCGGATCCGGCGTCTCACGGAAATGACCAACTGGTTTGAAACCCATACCCACCGCAACTGACCTGCTGCCCATTCGGGCAGCAGTTTTTGTTCTCCGGCTTTCCATCCCATGCGCTGGAACATCAAAAAAACGGCTGCATGCAGGAATCCATATATAAAAATCGAAAGACTCGTCTTGTTTGTTGAACATCTTTCAAAAAGGGCAGGAGACAGAAATGCATACGATTCTTTCCCATGGCTGGTCCTTTGCACTGACCACACAGGAAAACACACTGGAAGAGGTCCGGGCCGGTCAATGGATGCCGGTCGATCTTCCGCACGACTGGCTGATTTCCGACACGCATGCGCTGTATCGCGACGGCGACGGCTGGTACCGCCGCACGCTGTGCTTTTCAAAGGAAACACTTTCCGGACATGTCTTTCTCGCCTTTGACGGCGTATACATGGATGCCGATATTCTTCTCAACGGCCGTCTTCTGTTTACGGAACATTACGGCTATGCCCCGTTTACCGTTGACGTGACCCCGTTTGCTCTTGAGGGCGAGAATGAACTGATCGTTCATGTTCGCCATCATTCGCCGAACTCGAGATGGTATTCCGGCGCCGGTATTTTCCGCGAAGTGGAACTGCTGACCTTCCCGGAAACCTGCTTTCTTCCTGACAGCATCTACGCGCAGCCGGTTCTTGAAAGAGACCATACCTGGTCCCTTGCTGTCTCTGCCGATCTCCTGGGCTCATCCGACGGATGCACTGCAGCATTTACCCTTCTGGACCTGGACACTCCTGTTGCTTCCGGAGCTGCATGTGCTGAAAACGGAAGCATCGCACTCCGTCTTCCCTGCCCCGGTGTTCAGACCTGGTCGCCTGCTTCACCACACTGCTATACCCTTCGATGTGTGCTCGGTGAACAGGAGGAAACAGTCACTGTCGGTTTCCGCACCCTGTGCGCAGATCCGGAGCGCGGTTTTCTTCTCAACGGAGAGCCGTTCAAACTGCACGGCGTCTGTCTCCATCATGACCTCGGCTGCCTTGGCGCCGCATTCCATGAAGAAGCAGCCTGCCGTCAGCTGTGCACGCTCATGCAGACAGGCGTCAATGCCATCCGGACCAGCCATAATCCGCCGGCACGCAGATTTCTGGATGTATGCGACCGCCTGGGTCTTCTGGTGATGGATGAAGCCTTTGACATGTGGGAGATGTCGAAAACCCGTTACGATTATGCGCGTTTCTTTTCCGCGCATGCCGCCGAGGATCTCACGCGCATGGTCCGGCGTGACCGGAATCATCCATGCGTCGTGTTCTGGTCCATCGGCAATGAGATCCAGGACACACATGTCTCTCCGAAAGCACCGCGCATGACGCGTTATCTGCGGGATGTGGTCCGCCGCAGCGATCCCGCATGCCATGCACTCGTTACGATGGGGTCCAATTATATGCCCTGGGAAGGCGCTCAGAAATGTGCCGATGTACTGAAGCTTGCCGGTTACAATTATGCGGAAAAACTGTATGACCGTCATCACCGGGAACATCCGGACTGGATCATTTTCGGATCAGAGACAGCCTCCATTCTTTCCAGCCGGGGGATCTATCACTTTCCCATGGATCAGCAGATTCTCTGCGACGAGGATGAGCAGTGCTCCGCGCTCGGCAACAGTTCCACCAGCTGGGGACACCAGAACCTTGCCAGAATGCTCGCAGATGATCTCAATACTCCGTATTCCATGGGCCAGTTCGTCTGGTCCGGCACGGACTATATCGGCGAACCCACCCCCTATCAGACCCGCTCATGCTATTTCGGATTTTTTGATACAGCCTGCTTCCCCAAGGACAGCGCATGGCAGTACCGGGCAGCCTGGACGAAAACTCCTTTTGTGCACATCGGCGTTTCCTGGTGCTGGAACCCAGGACAGATGATTGATATTCCTGTCATGACCAATCTGCCCTGTGCAGAGCTGTTCCTCGGTGAGCAGTCCCTGGGCGTCATGGAAGTGGACGTCCGTGATCCTGCCAAAGGCCTTGCCGTATGGCATATCCCGTACGCTCCGCAGCCCCTGCACATCCGCGCCTGGGATCCGCAGAACGGGCTTTCTGCAGAAGACTGGCGCTATCCTTTCTCTGACAGTGCTTCCCTTCAGATTACACGTGAGGAGGCACCGGCAGGATCGCTTGCGTTCCTTCGCGTTCAAGCACTCGATGCACTCGGACATCCGGTTGAGAATGCAGTCGATCTTGTGACCGCCGACACAGACGGCCCGATTCGCATTCTTGGCATGGACAACGGTGACAGCACGGACCGCGACGGGTATCAGACGCAGTCCAAACGCCTGTTTTCCGGCATGCTGCTGATTGTCCTTCAGGCGCTGGATGACCATGGTACAGGCCGCATTCGCCTCTCCGCGCCGGGCCTGCAGGATACATTCTGCGAACTTCCCCTGAATGATCTGTTTCACGGTGAGCCCCAGGATGGAACCATCCCCTATGAACCGGTTGCCGATACCCGCATCTATACCCGTGCTATCTGCCTGACCCCGTGCGGAAGCACCTATCTGACGCCGGAAAATCCCTCCGTCGCATTTGATGTGCGTGTGTTCCCTGAGAACGGATTTTCCCAGGATATTGCCTGGCGCATCACAAACGCTGCCGGCATTGACAGTCCCTGTGCAAAGGTGGCGGCAGACTGCGGCAGGGTCATTGTCACCGGATGCGGAGACGGGGATCTTTATCTCCGCGCCTCGGTATGCAACGGTGACGTACATCCCCGCATTATCTCACAGCATGATCTGCACCTGAGCGGGTTCGGCTCCCCGTGCCTCGATCCGTACGGCTTCATTTCCGGCGGGCTCTATGATGTCCATGAGGGAGAAATCACATCCGGCAATGAACATGGCTTTGCTTTTGCCCGTGACGGTGTTTCCATGGCAGGATTCACCAACATCGACTTCGGAGATGCAGGCTCTGACCGCCTCACGATTCCTGTCTTTGCCCTGGATAATGAGAAGCATGAGATTGACCTCTACACCGGCATTCCCGGAAAGGGCGGTGAAAAGATCGCAACGCTTCCCTACAGCAAACCCAGCATCTGGAATGTATATCAGGAAGAGACCTGGACCCTGCCGCGGGTCCTTACCGGCATTCACACACTGTGCCTGGTATCCTCATCGAAGCTGCACATCAAAGGGTTCTCTTTTGAGAAACAGTCGCGGGCATGGAGATGTCTGAAAGGCAGTGAGGCCGATCAGGTGTGGGGAGACGATTTCCACGTGGAAGGCAGCGAAATCCGGGATATCGGGAACAATGTGAATGTCAGGTTCTCAAATCTTGATTTCGGGAACTGCACTTCTGTGACCCTTGTCCTCACAGGCACAACGCCGCTTGCTGTACAGCCGATCACGCTGCAGATCCGCACACAGGACGGCAGCGAGACGACATCGCTTCTCTCCTTTACTAAGTCCGCCGAACCCGTTTCCCGCCGCTTTTCTCTTTCCGTTCCCGGCGGCATCTGTGACCTGTCCTTCGTCTTCCTCCCCGGCTCCCATTTTACATTCTCGTCCATGCAGTTTCTTCAGAACGGAAGTGACGAATGCCATGCATGATGTTTTTCCGGGCGTCTATCATCTTGAAGACCGGATGGGCGTCCATATGACGCTGCTGACCGGACAGAACAGTGCCGTGCTCTTTGATACGGGGTACGGCATCGATGATGTGGCCGCCATGGTCCGTGAAATCACCCCGCTCCCTGTCACGGTCATACTCAGTCATGCCCATCATGACCATGCACTGGGAAGCCGGTGGTTTCAGGAAGTCTTCCTGCATCCAGCCGAGCTTCCTGTATACAGAACCTATACCGGTGACAACTGGAGGAAGTCTGTCCTGGCAAACGCAGCGGGCAAAGGGATTGCTGTCGATGAAGAAGCATTTCTTTCCGCCCCGTCTGCAAAACCGGTTCTCCTTGAAACCACCTCCTATGATCTTGGCGGAATGACTGTAGAGCTTCAGCCTGCTCCCGGGCACACTCCCGGTTCCCTGATGGCTTTTGTTCCTGAATACAGGCTTCTCCTGACAGGGGATGACTGGAACCCCGTCACGTGGTGTTTTTTCCCGGAAGCCCTGCCGGTACAGAACCTGATCGCCTCTCTCCGTGCCGTCCTTGCACTCCCCTTTGAACATGTCCTCTGTCCGCACTCCGGCGAGCTTTTCCACCGCCGGGACATTGAAACCTTTCTGGACTGGATCACAGAGGACCGGCTGAAAAACGCTGTGCCTACAGATCTGGGTGAACGTTTCGGTGTTGATGCCCGTATGGTGGAAACACCCGACGGCCGTCAGCTGCATTTCGATTTTCTCAAGGCATATCCAGGTTAAAACATTCCTTGGAGGAATCTATGAAAACCATTCACATTTCACCTTCCAGCCTGCATCCTGTCCCGTTCCGCTCCGTCTCTGACTGCATCGGCACCGGCCGTCTCGGCCTTGCACTGCATCGGGAGTACGTTGAGCAGCTGCGCATCGTGCAGGAGCACTGTCATTTCCGCTATATCCGCGGGCACGGACTTTTTTGCGATGACATCGGCATCTATCAGCGTGTGACTACCGATCACAGTGAGTTCACACGGTATAACTTTACCTACCTTGACCGGATTATGGATACCTATCTGGAATTGGGGCTGCGTCCCTTCCTTGAGCTGGGATTCATGCCCTCAAAGCTCGGGAGCGGCACCCAGACTGTCTTTTACTGGAAGGGCAATGTCACGCCGCCTTCGGATGATCAGGAGTGGGTCCTGCTGGTGGAGAACACCCTGAAGCATCTTGCATCAAGGTATGGTGCTGAAGAAGTTGCCCAGTGGCCGGTGGAAGTCTGGAACGAGCCCAACCTTCCCGGATTCTGGGAGAACGCCGATCGGGACAGGTATCTTCATCTGTATGACATCACATCCCGGGCTGTATGCCGCGCTGTGCCCGGCATCCGTGTCGGCGGTCCTGCCGTATGCGGTGGAGATTCATGCCTTCCGTGGATTGATGCCTTCCTGACCTTCTGTGAGGCACATGATCTCCCGCTCGATTTTCTGACCAGGCATGTCTACATGGCACGGACGCCTGAACGCAGCGGACGCTATGTGTACCACAGCATGTGGAGTGCCGAGCAGTCCATGCAGGAGCTTGCGGACACGCATGAAGTCATGCAGCGCCATGCGCGTTTTGCATCCATCCCTGTCTATGTCACCGAGTTCAACACAAGCTATCATCCGTTCTGTCCGATTCATGACACTGTCCAGAATGCGGCGATCATGAGCAGCTTTCTCGCTCTTGCCGGCGACTTCGCTGATTCATGCAGCTACTGGACTTTTGGCGATGTGTTTGAGGAGCAGGGCATTCCCTCAACCCCTTTCCACGGCGGGTTTGGGCTGATTGCCAACGGACAGATTCCCAAGCCGACGCTGTGGGCATTTCAGTTTTTCAACGGTCTGCGCGGACAGTGTGTTTACAGAGATGATCACCTGATCCTGATGCAGGACGGAGACCGATACGAAGGTGTCATGTGGCAGATCTGCCCGGAGGAGCAGGAAGACCTGCAAATCAGTCTTTCCCTCCCCGCCAGTGAACGCTCGCTTCTTGTCTGTGAGCGGGTCGACAGCGATCATGCGAATCCCCTCAGGGACTGGCTGAACATGGGACAGTGCCCGAATCCGTCCGCGGCGCAGACTGATCTTCTGAGGCGGGCAGCGCAGCCTGAAATCCGGACGAGTGTCCCTGAAATCACGGACAACTGCGTGCATTTCTCACTGAGTGCCTGCGATCATGCCGTCATCCATTTCACCCTTGCTCCCGCTCCGGAAAGCAGGGACGACGGTTACAACGAAGCCTGGTATCGGTAAAACGGAAGGAGATTCGGCCAATGAACTCAGATCGTCTGTGGCTTTCACAGTTTGCACCCGCACTTCCCGACACACTGAAAACACCGCTTGACGTCGCGCGTGCCGAACTGGCATATTTCCCTGAGATTTCCGTTGAACTGTGCCTTCAGGAAGACATGCATGAACAATGGGTCCGGGAAAAGAAAGGAAGCCGGGTGCTCCTGCGTGGAGGCATGCCCGGACTGCTTTACGCTGCCTATCAGCTGATTTTTTCTCATCTTGCGCATCAGGCAATGCCGGAGGGAATCCAGTCCCCTGCCTATCCGCTGCGCATGCTCAACTGCTGGGACAACCTCTCCGGACGCATTGAACGCGGTTATGCAGGCCGCTCCCTGTTTTTTGAAGACGGACGGGTCTGCTACGATCCGGACCGCATCCGCACACTGGCGCGTCTGCTCGCTTCCTGCGGGATCAATACCCTTTGCATCAACAATGTCAATGTGGTGGAAAACGCACAGCGCCTTATGGAAGACCTGCTTCCGGATGTTGCCTCTCTTGCAGCCCTGTTCCGCCCCTTTGGGATCCGCCTTATGCTGTCCTGCGATTTTGCGCTTCCGCTGCGCCACGGCCTTTCCACCGCCGACCCGCTCGACGGACAGGTCCAGGATTTCTGGAAAGAGCGCGCAGGCATGATCTGGAAGGCTATTCCGGACCTTGCAGGGTTTGTCGTCAAAGCGGACAGTGAGCACCGTCCCGGCCCCTTCACATACGGCCGCACCCATGCAGACGGCGCCAATATGCTGGCCCGGGCGATCAAACCTTTCGGGGGCATCATCGTCTGGCGTGCCTTCGTCTACAACTGTCAGCAGGACTGGCGCGATACGGTGACAGACCGTCCGAAAGCCGCCTATGAAACCTATATGCCGCTTGACGGTGCATTCGATGAGAATGTCATTCTGCAGATCAAAAACGGCCCCTACGACTTCCAGGTCCGGGAACCTGTTTCCCCCGCGCTGCTCGGCATGCATCACACCCACCTGGCCATGGAACTTCAACTGACACAGGAATACACCGGCCAGCAGATTGATCTTTTCTCCATGCCGCCCATGTGGGAGGAAATCTTCCGTGACCTTCCGCCGGAGCGGATCGGTTCCATCGCGGCTGTGGCCAACTTTGGACGGGACCGCTGCATGGTCGGGCACCCGTTTGCCGCAGTCAATCTTTACGGATTCGGCCGCATTGCCTGGGATCCCCGCGCCGGTGCCGACGACATCATCCGCACCTGGTGCACCCTGACCTATCCGGCCTTCGGTCCGGATGCCTGTGCCAAACTGACAGACCTCCTTCTTGGGTCCCGGAGGGTCTATGAAAAATACACGTCTCCCCTGGCTCTCTGCTGGATGGTTGTCCCGGCCATCCATTACGGGCCAAGCCCGCTTGGATATGAATTCACGCCATGGGGCACCTTTAACCGCGCCGACCGGAATGCAGTGGGAATTGACCGCACTTCCAAAGGCACGGGCTATGTTCTCCAGTATCCACCTGCGCTGCGTGACCTGTATGAAGATCCGAAGACCTGCCCGGAGTATCTTCTGCTCTTCTTCCACAGAGTGCGCTATGATGAGGTCATGAAGGATGGCCGCACACTGATTCAGCGGATTTACGACGACCACTTTGAAGGATATGAGGAAGTCGAGGCAATGGAAAAAGTTCTTCAGGAACTGGCGCCTCTGCTGCCCCCGGAAGACCGCGAACTGGTATCTGACAGAATCGCCCTTCAGAAAGCGAATGCCCGGGAATGGCGGGATGTGGTCAACACATTTTTCCATCGCCTGAGCGGAATGGATGACCTGAAGCACCGGAAGATCTACGATTGAGTTTCCTCTCCAAAACAAAGGCAGGAGAGCGGCAAACGCATCGCTCTCCTGCCTTCGTTTTATCTATTTACTGGTCTACACCCAGGAGCATCCTGTCATTGTCCAAATCCCGGCCGGAGGCCTGCCTGAATTTCTCCGTCAGATCATGGATCGTCAGTTTGGACCGCTCCTCTCCCTCCACATCATAAATGATTCTGCCCTGGTCCATCATGATTGTGCGATTTCCCAGTTCCAGTGCAGACTGCATATTGTGTGTAATCATCATGCAGGTAATGTGGTTCTCCGCCACAATCGATTTTGTCAGATTCAGCACTTTTTCCGCAGTGCCCGGGTCAAGCGCTGCAGTATGCTCATCCAGAAGCAGAAGCTTGGGCACATTGTAGGTCGCCATCAGCAGTGTCAGTGCCTGTCTCTGGCCGCCAGACAGGAGTCCTACGCGGTGGTCCATCCGGTCTTCCAGCCCCATGCCAAGAAGAGCCAGTCTTTCCCTGAACTGTGCACGGTCCGCGCGGCTGACGCTGGAAAGCCACCCGCCTTTGCCTGCAGCCAAAGCCAGGTTTTCCTCGATGGACATATCCGGTGCAGAACCGCGCATCGGATCCTGGAAAAGATGGCCGATGACCTTGGAGCGTTTAAAGTCCGGTGTCATGGTGATGTCTTTTCCGCCCAGAATAATCCGTCCTGTATCCGTATAAAACACACCGCAGACTGCATTGAACAGCGTGGACTTGCCTGCACCGTTTGCCCCGATGATGGAGATGAAGTCGCCCGGCCTGACATGCAGGGATACGTCTTTGAGTGCATGTTTTTCGTCCAGGGTGCCGGGACTGAATGTTTTATTGACCTGTTCAAGAATCAGCATCTCACCGGCCTCCCTTCCGTGCTTCTAAGCGCCTGGCGAAGTTGGGATACTGCCGCTTGAGATACGGGATGAACATCGCAAGAATCACGATCACGGAAGATGTCGCCTTGAGCATGAAGGACGGCATATTAAAGCGCAGCGCAATCGTATACACCAGTCGGAAAAGGAATGCACCGATCACGGCACCGATGGCCCGGACCGGGATCCGTCTTCTCCCGAAGAAGACGCCGCCGATGAGAAGAGATGCCAGCGCAACTGTCAGCATGCCGGAACCGATGTTGATATCCGCAGACTTCTGGGACTGTGCGAGGAGACAGCCGGAGAGCGCGGTAAATCCGTTGGAAATCGTCAGTCCCACAGTTGTTGTCATAATTGGATTGATGGATGAGGAGCGCACCATGTCCGGATTATTGCCCGTTGCCCGGATGGAAAGCCCCAACCGGGTCCGAAGAAACCAGGAGAGAAACACCACGACGAGCGCAACGGCAAGGAAAGCCACAATCAGCGTTTCCATTCCCTTGAACGGCGTCTGTTTCAGTACATCCTTCAGCATGCTGAACACAGTGGGAATCTTGTTCAGGTTCACAAGGGACTTCCCCCCCATGATCGCAATGTTGACAGAATACAGGCCTGTATTCACAACAATGCCGGCCAAAAGACTGTCCACGCCCATCCTCGTCTGAAGGACGGCGGTCACAAAACCGGAACACATGCCGGCACAGACAGCCGCAGGCAGGGACAGATACGGATGGCCCGCAATGGCAACCATGGCGCCGACTGCCGCTCCGAGGGTAAAGCAGCCATCGGTTGACAGATCACAGACATTCAGCATGGAATAACTCAGGAACAGGGACAGAACCACCAGTGAATTAATCAGACCCAGTTCCAGGGCAGTCTGACCCAGTCCGAGAATCGTGGCGAAAGACATGCATGTGCTCCTTTATCATATTAGTGCAGCGTCAGGCACAGGCAGAGCCTGCACCTGACGCCTTATGAACGCAAGAGGATTACTGGAAATACTCTGCAGTCTGAATGCCCTGGACCTTCGTGCAGAAGGGAGCAAGCGTTTCCACAAGCTTGTCATAGTCCAGGCCGATCGCCGCAGCCGTTTCCGTATTGATGGTGGCCGTGCCGTTGTCAAATGTCATGACCGGGAGTTCTGCAGGGTTCTTTCCATCCAGCAGAACAGACGCAATCATGTTGGCCGTTTCCTGTCCCAGATTGGCATAGTCAACGCCGTAGCCCAGGAAGGCGCCGTTGAGTGCGAAGGAGTCAGCACCGGTATAGTGCGGCACATGACCTTCCGCCAGCGCTTCATAGATGGACAGTTCTGCGGTCATGATGGTGTTGTCAGTCGGGGTGAACACGGCGTCGCATCCATCCGCAACAGCAGCATCCGCTGCAAGGATGACTTCAGAAAGATTGGAGCCGGTATATTCCTTGTAGGCCACGCCTTTGCTCTCGAGAAGCGCTTTCGCTGCAGCGATCGGTGTAGCGGAAGCATCCTGGCCGACATCATAGAGAAGTCCGATCAGATCAGCTTCCGGATTGACGGCAAAAATCAGGTTGAAGACGGCTGCTGTATCCAGGTAGTCCGATGTTCCGGTGATGTTTGCACCGGGGGCCTCCAGCGCTGCAACAAGGCCTGCAGCAACAGGATCCGAAACCGCTGCGAAAACAACAGGAATCTGGTTGTCTTCGGTTGCTGCCTGCATATTGATGGCAACCGGCGTGGCCACACCAACCATCAGGTCGACCTGATCTGCAATAAAATTGGCCACGATCTGATTCATGACGTTAGCGTCCGCATTGCAGTTGTCATATTTGACTTCAAACTTCACGCCGCGTTCTGTTTCGATGGCTGAGAGACGATTCTGGATGTTTTCGACAATCTGGTTGAGCGAAGCATCGTCGACATAGTTGCAGATGCCAACCGTATAGGTTTTGCCTTCAGCAGCAGCGAGGGAAACCGTGAGAATCATGGCGAGGGAAAGCATGAGAGCAAGCAGTTTTTTCATGGGGAGACCACCTTTCTAAAATGATTATTTTTTTATAAAAACACCTCAGCCAGCAAATGCTGACTGAGGCGAAATATTCGTGGTGCCACTCAGTTTCGTTCAAAAGAACGCACTCTGCCGCGTACAGATCATACGCGCCGCATTGATCACGGGTACGGTTCCCGTCCCCTCCTACTCGCTTGTGCTTTCAGTGGAGCCCTCCGGAGTCCATTCACTCTTTCTGTACGCGCCGCTGTCCCACTATCAGCGACTCCCTTTGCCGCACGTTGAAGGAGATACTACTCTCCGTCACAGGTTTCATTTGAATTTATCGCAAGTATAGACTGAAGCAAACAGCTTGTCAAGCATCCCATTTGTAAAAAACAGGATAAAAACACTTCGTTTTCAGCCGTAAAAGACATCCCCTGCGTCACGCCGGAATTCAGTCGCATTCTCCCCGCCTGACTGTGCACTGTCAATGTCCGGATTTTGAGTTGACAGTTTTTCTCAGGTCTTTTAAAGTATATTGTCCCTGTTCTTTCTGCCGTGTAAGCGGCAATGCTTTCCTGATTTGATGTGCGAGGCGATTGTCTTGAACCATTCCGATTTTCCTGGCCACATTGAAGTGCGCGGTGCAACCGTCCATAACCTCAGGCATCTCGACGTGGATATTCCGCTCCATCAGATTGTCGGTATTGCCGGTGTCTCCGGGTCCGGCAAGTCTTCGCTTGCTCTGGGTGTGCTGTATGCTGAGGGCTCGAGAAGATATTTGGAGTCCTTATCCACCTATACAAGAAGACGCATGACGCAGGCTTCTCATGCGCTGGTTGAGGATGTGCGCTATGTTCCTGCGGCACTGGCTCTTCACCAGCGGCCCTCCGTTCCCGGCATCAGAAGCACCTTCGGCACCGGGACAGAACTGCTCAACAGTCTGCGGCTCATGTACTCCCGCCTGGCCCATCACCGCTGCCCCAACGGTCATGAGCTTGAGCCCACGCTCCTTGTTGCGGCCGGTCAGCCGCTGGTCTGCCCTGTCTGCGGTGTCTCTTTTTTCGCTCCCGGCGCCGAGGATCTCGCTTTCAATTCCAGTGGGGCATGCCGTCAGTGCGATGGAACCGGCGTCGTTCGTGAAGTGGATGAATCCACTCTGATTCCGGATGACAGCCTGACCATCGACGAGGGAGCCGTTGCACCCTGGCAGCAGCTGATGTGGTCCCTGATGAAGGATATCTGCCGGGAAATGGGTGTCAGAACCAATGTTCCTTTTCGCGATCTGACCCCGGAAGAAAAAGAAATTGTTCTTCACGGGCCTGCTGAAAAAAAGCACATCACCGTGCAGAATCATACGACCGGACAGATTGCAGATCTGGATTTCACTTACTTCAGCGCGACATACACCGTGACCAATGCACTTTCCCATGTCAAGGATAAAAAGGGCATGAAGCGGGTGGAAAAATTCCTGAAGACCGGGATCTGTCCTGCCTGTCATGGAACACGCCTCTCTGAGGCGGCACGCGCACCGCATCTGTGCGGTATTTCTCTGGATCAGGCATGCGAAAAAACACTGTCAGACCTTGTCATCTGGGTGGACGGCGTGCCCGGTTCCCTGCCTGAAGAACTCCGTCCCATGGCGCAGAGCATCTGTGAGTCGTTTCAGCATACTGCACGCCGTCTGATGGACCTCGGGCTCGGCTATCTGACACTCGACCGCGAGGCATCCACACTCTCAACCGGTGAGCGGCAGAGAATGCAGCTTGCACGCGCCGTGCGCAACCGCACAACCGGCGTACTTTATGTGCTCGACGAGCCTTCCATCGGTCTGCATCCTGTCAATATTTCCGGCGTTACGGCCGTGATGCATGATCTGGTCGCAGACGGAAACTCAGTGATTCTTGTCGATCACGATACGCAGATTCTTGCCGAATCGGACTGGATCATTGAGATGGGTCCCGGGGCCGGGGAAAACGGCGGAACCATTGTTTCGCAGGGCCCCATTGCCCATGTGATGGATGACCCCGCATCACGGATCGGCCCCTTCCTTTCCGGAAAAGAGCATGCCTGGAGTCCCTCCGTCATTCCATCCTCAGAGATTTTTTCTCTCGGAACGCTTCATCTGTCAACAGATCAGATCCATACCGTGCATCCGCTGGACGTCGATTTCCCCAAAGGACGTCTGATCGCTGTCACCGGCGTGTCCGGCTCAGGAAAAACGACACTTATTCTTGAGAGCCTCGTGCCCGCTCTGGATGCCCTTTCAAAAGGTCAGAAACTCCCCGCGCATATCCGCTCAATCTCTGCCGAAGGCATCCATCAGGTCAAACTGATCGATGCCACACCCATCGGCATCAATGTCCGTTCCACGGTTGCCACCTACGCAGATGTCCATGATGAGCTTCGAAAAGCGTATGCACGGACGCCGGACGCAAAACAATACGGATATAAAGCCAGTGATTTTTCCTATAATACCGGAAAACTGCGCTGTCCGACCTGTGACGGAACCGGAGTCATCAGCCTTGATGTGCAGTTCCTGCCGGATGTGGATATCCCCTGTCCCGACTGCAGAGGCTCCCGTTACAGTCAGGAAGCATCGCTGATCCATCGTGTACCGAAAAAAGGCGGGACTGCCCATACACTGCCTGATGTGATGGATATGAGCGTGCATGAAGCGCTCGATGTCTGTGCCGACCTTCCTCAGGTGACAAGGCGCCTTCAGCTGCTTGAAGACCTTGGACTCGGGTATCTCACACTCGGTGAAGAAACACCGAGCCTCTCCGGCGGTGAAGCCCAGCGGTTAAAGCTCGCAAGTGAGCTGGATAAAGGCCAGCAGGATTCTGTCTTTGTGTTTGATGAACCGACAATCGGGCTCCATCCTCTCGATGTACGGACGCTTCTACAGGTTTTCCGTACGCTGATTGACCACGGAGCCACTGTCATTGTCATTGAGCATGATCTGGATATCATTCGGAGTGCCGATTATCTCATCGATATGGGGCCGGGCGGCGGCATACACGGTGGACAGATTGTTGCGCGGGGCACCCCGGAACAGATCATGTCCTCCCCTGAAAGCCTCACCGGGAGATTTCTGGGTAGAGTCTCAAAGCCTGAAACAAGATAATCGTTCCATAGCAAAAGGAGCAGAACCGCCGTCTGCTCCTTTTGTCATGGAGAAAAGCGAAATCAGACCGTTTCTCCTTCGTACAGTTTTGTTTCAATATCCCCGTCAAAAGCGCCCCGGACCAGCTGAATCCGCTGACCATCCGGCATGCAGACGTCCGTCTCTGTCTCATGCGGCGCCTGAATCCACAGATGAATGGTGGAAGCACTCTTGCGTATCCAGCTGACAAAAACCGATCCTTTCGGTGTCCAGCATGTACCGGAAAGGTTTCGGATCAGGTTCGTTCTCGGGCAGACCTGAATGGTCTTCCATCCCGGTTTTCCCGGGTTCACGCCAAGCCATACCGCAGGGAACTCATACAGAGGAGTGGCTCCCCATGCATGGCAGTCACTTCTTGGCTGACCGGGGCTTTCAGGGATCGTCGTCAGATCCTGAGCGATCAGCTGTCTCCAGTCCGCCCAAAGCGGGATCGTCCGCTCATACATGCCGGCTTTTTCAAGGGCACGGAAGAGATAAAACTGCATGCAGAATGAACACCGGACGACATCCGTGTCCCTCAGTGCATGGTCCAGCGCATTTCTTGCCATGTCCCCTTCCGCAATGCCGCACAGCACAGCCCAGATCTGTGTATGCTGACTGTACTGCTGGGTTGTCCTGCCTTCCCTGTACATCTGCCTTGACCGGTCATAGCACGCATGATGGACGGCCGTGGACACACGCCCTGCAAGCCGATCCATTTCCGCTGACGGATCCGGCATGTCAAGCTCTTTCAGAAGAGAAGCAAAACATCTGAGCGCATAGGCAAAGTGGAGGTTGTGCAGTGCACTCTCCTCCCTGAACGCTGCCGCGGGCACGCCGTTGTACGGATTCCATTCTTCTGTCCAGTCTGCGAATTCCCACCAGCCCATGGAGGTAAACATGCCGGTTTCTTCTGAGATTCTTTCCTCAAAGGCTCTGACAATTCCGAACGCAACCGGCAGACAGGAAACTGCGAAATCCTTATCCCCTGTCTGGATATAATCATCCAGGAGCATTTCCAGGAAGAACAGACAGAATTCAGGGATAATCTGGAACTTTGCGCATGGGAAGCGGGACTGAAGCAGGCCTGACGGTGTGCGTGATGCGGCAAACAGGCGGATCGCCTGTCTTGACAGACGTGTGTCACCGGACAGACGATGGGTATAAACGGCCTCCAGACGGGTATCCATCAGGTACATCAGCTGTTCATAGTAGGGACAGTCAACATACGAGTCATGCATGCAGTCTTCCAGGGTTCTGCGGCTGATATCATAGAGCTGATTCACCCACTTTTCCGGCGAGGCCACAGCAGTTTTTGCCTGCAGCGGATAACGCATCTCGGTATACCCGAGCGCACGCACAGACACCGGTTCCTTTCCGGCCGTCACCGTGATGCGAATATACCGGAATGTCCTGATCCAAAGCGGTTCCCAGACCAGGCTTCCTCCTCGCGGAAAAATCACATCCTGCAGGCCTTTCAGCACACCCGTCCGGTCACTTCTGACGTCTTTCCACTTGTCTTTCCGATCTTCATGCACAAAGGATTCCGCATAGACAATGCAGACCTGTGCTCCCTTTCCTCCCTGGATTTCAAAGGCAGGCACAGCCGTTGTCAGCGTTTCTGTCTCCAGAATCTGTTCCCCGGTTTCGCCCGGCTGAACATGAAGGACCGGCATGCTCTGAAAAGCACCTTTTTTGCGCAGAAGGTTGGGGATCGGTTTTTCAATGATTTCCGGAAGGATCATTTCTCCCCATGGATTGCTTCCGGCCGGGCCAAGATCTGCAGCCGGCAGGGCTTCTGCTGGTTTTTCCGGGATACGGATACATTCCGTCGGTCCCGACAGCAGTTGCATGGACCCATCCGGAGTACAGCTCAGATCCGGACGCACGGTCCAGTGCACCGGCTCTGCCAGCTCAGGAAACGAATCGGAAGAAACGGCAATCATGGGGCCCCGGTCATATCTGTACTGATTCTGCGGTCCCTCATGGTTCCCGTCACAGGGCAGAGACGGGTAAGATTCAACCAGAATGCTGATGTTGTTTTCGCCTTCATGCACCGCATCTGAAAGATCTACAGTCTCCAGATAGCACTGCATTCTGGGTGCACGTGCCGGTCCGTTCATCACAGAGAATCCATTGACAGACAGACTGTAGCGATTCACACAGGCAATCTTCATCTGCAGGTTCCCTGTGTTTCCATACACCTTCAGCGAACTGCAGAAAACAGCACGGGTAATCTGTTCTCTGGGTCTGCATCCTTCCTTTTCCCATGCGGAGAGTTCAAGCCCCATCCAATGCATATGATGTTCCTCCTGTTCTTGTACCTGTTGTCTGGCATTATACACACTTTTTTCCTGCATGCATATACCTTCACAGGCCATGAAAATTCGTGTATAATCCAGTTTTGGAACCATCATATAACTGGAGGTTATGCTTATGTATTCCGATGCCATCCGCTACGTCGGTGTTGACGATGTTGATATTGATCTGTTTGAAGGTCAGTATGAAGTGCCTTCCGGCATGTCCTATAACAGCTATGTCATTCTGGACGACAAAATTGCTGTGACGGATACGGTGGATCTTCGCAAGGTCAATGATTATCTGGCGAATATCAAGGCTGTGCTCGAAGACCGCAAGCCTGATTACCTGATCGTGCACCATGTCGAGCCCGATCATGCCTCCTCTCTGCAGCGCTTTCTCGACGTCTATCCGGATGTCACCCTGGTCGGAAACGCAAAAACCTTCCAGATGCTCGAGAACTACTTTCATCTCGGTGCAACCGCACGTCTGGTGGTCAAGGAAGGCGAAAAGCTCGAACTGGGGCATCACACGCTGACATTCATCACGGCTCCTATGGTACACTGGCCCGAAGTCATGATGAGCTATGAATCCGAAGAGCATCTGCTCTTCTCGGCCGATGCCTTCGGCAAGTTCGGTGCACGTGCCATCGATGAGCCCTGGGATGATGAAGCCCGGAGATATTACCTGAACATTGTCGGAAAATACGGTCCTCAGGTGCAGGCAGTGCTCAAAAAAGCCGCTGCGCTCGACATCCGCACCATTCTGCCTCTGCACGGTCCCGATCTGGACGAAACCATCCCGCATGTCCTCGACCTGTATCAGAAATGGAGCACTTATACGCCTGAAATTGAAAAGGGTGTTCTGATTGCCTATGCCAGCCTGCATGGCAATACAGCCGCTGCTGCAGAGCGTCTTGCCGACATTCTGGATGCAAAAACCGACGAGGATATCCTCCTTGCAGACCTTGCCCGCGTCGACCCTGCCGAAGCACTTTCCTGTGCTTTCCAGTACAAGCGTGTGGTCCTGGCCGCATCCACCTACAATGCGGGCGTCATGCCGTTCATGGATGATTTCCTGCATCATCTGAAAGCCAAGAACTGGCAGAACCACGTTGTCGGCCTGATTGAGAACGGTTCCTGGGCGCCGATGGCCGGCAAGGTCATGAAGGCTGAACTGGAAGGCGTCAAAAATGTCACGGTCGTCGATCCTGTGGTCACCATTCGCGGCGCACTCAAGGAAAGCGATCTGCCTGCCCTGGAAGCACTTGCCGATGCCATCATGAACGCCTGATATACGATTTGCATCTGTACGCACGAAAGACTCAAAACGCTTTCGTGCGTTTTTCACTTCGAGATTTTGCCCGTTCATTGCCTTCAAACACATCACTTCATCTGTTTTTTTCTGATTTGTTTCGATTTGACGGTTCTTCGTGCTATAATCTGCGCAAATGCTGCATTTTTATGGAGGTCAATGTCATCAACCAGTTCGATAATCATTCGAACTGGTTTTTACTTTGTAAAAAAGCGCAAAAATGCCCCTTTGATGATAGTGCATTTTTTTAAAAACCCTGATTCTATACTACTGCCTA
>Ga0129307_1000803_pt1 | contig 42658 bp, 35 predicted proteins | sample P1105metagenome_FD_94437 | JGI IMG/M metagenome (GOLD analysis project Ga0129307, IMG submission 94437) | Capybara group fecal microbial communities from Wisconsin, USA - P1105 metagenome | ecosystem: Host-associated > Mammals > Digestive system > Large intestine > Fecal | place: USA: Wisconsin...
CGCAGTAGTCCGTCGTTACGGTGGCGCCGCCTGCCTTATGAACGGTGCGGAGCTTCGTGCCGTCCGCAGCATAGGTGTAGGCGATGGCGCTTCCGTCGCCGAAGGTTACCGTGCTTGGCAAATTTAGGAAATTATATTGAATTACGGTGATTCCCTTGTTTAAATCTTTGGTTAAATTGCCGTTGGCATCGTAGGCGTACTCACCGGCCTGCTTCGCACCGTCCCTGAACTCGAAGCCTCCGTTATAGGCGGAAGCGGACACGGCGTCGTCCACACGGTTCAAGCGGTTGCCGTCCAAGTGGAAAGTCAGGTTGTCTGTCAGTCCGTAGCTGCTTGCGCCCGTCTGCCCGAAGCGTTGCAGGCTTTTGATATTGCCGTTCCTGTCGTAACCCGTCACGTTTTCCGAGAAGCGGTTCGCGTTGGCATTGAGGGCTGCCGTTTCGCCGTACACGGCATTCTGCATGCGGTTCAGGCCGTCGTAGGTGAACTTATAGCCACGCACGGTGCTCTCATTGCCCGACTTCCACGTCAGGCTGCTGATGTTGCCGTTATATCTTGGCGTTCCTGCGCCTGTGTTGTAGTAAAGGTTCTGGTTGAACTTGGAACCCGTGATGCCCGTCAGCCAGCCGCGCACATTGTAGGCATAGGTCAGCTTGTTGGCGGCTGTTCCGTGATACTGCTCGGCCGACAGCCTGCCGAAGTCGTCATAAAAGGCTTCATACAACGTAACCGTAGCGTTGCCAAGGCGGTGCTGCACCTTACTCAGACGGTCGGCATGGTCGTAAGTGTGCGTATAGACTTCCGTGCGCGAAGACTTTCCGCTTGCGGTATGCGTATGCGTGACCGTGTCGGGGTTTCCCGTAAAGGTGTAGACGGTATTCGTCACATCATGTCCGCCGAGCAAGTTGCTCTGCACCCTCCGGGTTTCACGTCCTTTGATGTCGTAGTAATATGCAGCGTAGATCTTATCATTGCTGCCGAGTACCGTTATTACGCTACCTGTCAGGAAGCCCTTGCCACGCCCGGAGGTATCTTTCGTAAACTGCCCTATCGGAAAACCTGCGCCGCCCACAAAACCGTAGTCGTCGTAGTAGTGGCGGATGTGCGCGACCGTACCGGATGCCGGATTTTGATTCGTGCACTCTCCCTGCTCCGTCAGACGGCTGAAAGCGTCGTACTTGTAGTACGTCCAGCGACCGGAAACACGTTGAACGCCGTCCTGCGAGAAAATCAAACGGTCGGCATCGTCATAGACCGATAAGATGTGCTCCGCTCCCGGAATCTTCTTCCACGTGCAGCGGTTACGGCTGTCGTACCGGTATTGAAAGGAAAACTTGGCCAAGCTCGCTTCCTCCTGATACTTGGGCTGGAGCACGAAACAGAGGTTGCCGATGGAGCTGTACACATAATAGGTGTCGTGCGTTTCCGTTCCGTTCAGGCGGCGTTCCAGCAGCAGGCGTCCCTGCTTGTCGGTAAAGGCATAGCTTGCGTTCCCGTCCTCGTCCGTGGTTTTTACCACGGAGAGTTGGCCGGGAGCATAATATCCCGAAGAGGAAAGCGCGTAGGCATCGTTCACGGCATAGTTGACGCAGTTCAGCGGAGCGGCGTTGCCGTTTACAAGATACTCCGTTTTTACCGGACGATTGGCATTGTGCCACGCCGCGCCGGGGCCGTACTGCTGCACGATGCGTTCCAGCGGAGACGCTTCGTAGACAGGTTGGCTGTAGGGACGGCTGTCGGCGTATCCACTGCTGCCGGCAGCAGCGGACTTCAATGCGGAAGGCTCGATGTAATTCGCCGTCACCGGGACAGGCAACCATTGGTTACTCTTGCGGCCGAGGGCGTCGTACTCTTGGAGCGTGGCGAGGCGATGGCTGACAAGTTCGTCTTTCACGGATTTCAGGAGGCTGAAAAAAGGGCGACCCAAACCGTCGTGGTATGTTACCTTATCATGGCACAACGAACCCGACATATTCAGATGTGTGCGTTCTATCACGTAGTTACGTGAAGCGTCTTGTGCATGCGATGTGTGTGAGAGCAGGAACAGGAGCAGCACACAGATTGCTCTTTGGATGAAGGTTTTATGGAGGAACATGGGATAAAAGATGTTCAGATTGTTTTTTTTCATATACGTGATATTCTTTTAATGGGTGATTTGAATAAAGGACGGACTGCCGATTTCGATGCCCGAAGCTCCGGTAATGTGTATCTCTCCCTTTCCGCCCGATGTGCCGGGATTGTTCAGAGAAATGCCGAAAGAGTGCGTTCCGGCTGGCAGATTCAATTGAACGTTTTGTCCGTTGGCGTCCGAAAGGGTATATTCAGTGCCGTCCAGTGTAAAGACAGCGAAGCCGGAATCGAGTTCGGTCAGCAGGTAAAAATCTATTGTGCAAGCCTTTGGGCAAAACAACTTTGCGGTTATCCTATCTGGGCTTTGAACTATATCGCTGAAGCGGAGCTTGGGAGAAGACACTTTTAAAGTCACTGTTTTTTCAGCCCTGTCACCTGTCAATCCGTCTTTCACCGTGCAAGTCAGGCTCAACGTGCCGTCATGTTGCAAAGGGATACCTATACTTGCGGACGAACCGAAAGGGGTGGTATGGAGTATGACGCCCTGTGTATTCTTCAGTGTCCAAGAATAGCTGTGGAAGCCTGAACTTCCTTCGGTTGAAGCCGTGGTGGAAAGCATGTCGTCGTAATCGTAAGAAGAGGATACGGAAAAGTTCACCGATAGATTTGGCTCGCCACGGCGGTGATAAGCAAAACGCTGCACTGCGGCACCCTGTCCGTCAATAATGCCGTTGAGACGCTTGGCGGAATCGTACAGATAAGAAGTCGTTTCACCGTTTGGCAAGGTCTGTTTCGTCATGCCTACCAAGGGTTCGTACAAGTACGAAGTCATCAGACCTTGACTGCCTATTTTCTGACGGATGATATCCAGCGCACCCGGTATACTCCAATAGGGTCCATCCAGCGTGTTCAGTGTGCTTTGCCCCACAAGAGAGAGCGTACCGGCATAATCCAATCCATCAATGGCGGCCACCGGAAGCGTACGGTTATATCCCCAAAGATACGTGCGTTTTACAAGTCCGCCCTCAATCAGACTTTGCAGATTTCCGGCAGAATCATATCCATACACCGCTTTACAGATTTCCGGATGCCCGTTCTGCTTGTAGAACGTTTTAAAAGGTTTGTACAGCTTCGTTCCGAAGAAAGCGAACTCCGTGCGGAAAATTTCTTCCTGCTCGTTTACGCTGCGTTTGATGAGCCAGATGGGATTCTTGATATTATGTTCGCTCATCGAACGGAAAACGCTTTGTTGTGCCTCGTCAGGGGCAAGCCAATACTCTCTGGGATAGAAATACTCTTCAGACAGAGAGTTTCCATCGCTGCAACTTACGGTTTTTGACTTGAGCAACGCTTCTTTGTAAGTATATGAAGTTTGTTTGGTCAGATTCCCGCTGTCCGTATAGTCTATGGTTTCTTCACTTTCGAGTTCCTCATAATAGAAACGGTAAGAGCAAGGGTTGTACCGATACGTTAAGTGAGGGCCCCATCCGTCGAGGGCATTTCCGTCTCCATACCAATGATTTCCGTAAAACTCAAAATCCGGTCCTTTCTCGAACATACTGATGCCAAGCCGATTGACCATAACATCTTGCATCGAATGTACGATTTTCTCCTTTACGGCATAGTTATAAGAAGTTTGATGTACCGGCACGTAGCTGTCAGCCGTCTTGCGATAGGATATTTCCTGCACCAGAAGACATCCCTTGGAGAACAATGTATTGTAATGTATAGGAACCTTATAGGGAAAATCTTTCAGACAGTTCAACTCTATTGTTTCGTTTTCGGGTATTATTCTGCGATAGGTATATACTTTTTTGATATCTTCTCCAATATATTCGGTCACTGTATCGTACCAAAGTGCAGGGGTATTGACCGCATACCGCATATAGTTGGACTGCGGATTCAGAAATAGCAAGCGCAGGTTATAGGCTACATTTCTAAAGGGAGAGGGAGGTACCATTTCTGCTGTATATCCTCCCAACTCGTCGATGAACGTGTCAAGTGTAGGTTCGTAGATAACTTTAGCCAAGCCACTCTCTCCGGCCCCGTATTTATAACTCTTTGTTACGGTCGGGCCGCCATCGGCGGGGCAAGTGATGATGCGCGTAACACGCAGCCCCCCACCTTCTGTCAGTCTGAATTTGGAGGAGGAGCCAAATCCCTCCGTCTGCGGTATCTTGCCCGAAAAACGGTGGGGCTCGTATTCGAAAGCGGAATAGCCTCCCGTGGGATAAATGACTTTAGTGAGCGTATAGGCTTTCATTGCTTCGGGGTCGACGCTGCGATCGGCTGTGCCGTAGAAATGGTAGGTATTATAACCTCCGATGATTTGGTTGTAATAGGTCTTTATTTCCATTCGGGGAACCAACGACCGGTTGTCTTTACCGTTATAATATCCCCAGTAGTCTTGCGAATTCAGGTTTCCGCCGAAACGGGTTGCATTATATTCAAATCGGTAAGTACCTTCATCGGAAAAGTGGATTTGTTGCAACAGAGGCTCGTCCTGACCTGTGCCATAGGAAAAAGTTATATCTTTGATAAGGCTGTTGTTTGTGTTGATTACTTTCATCCGGGTGAGTAGCGGTTTCAACTTGCTGTTATAACTGCATTCCATGCGTCCGCCGGGAAAAGTGATTTGCTTGAGGTGGAATACCTCTTCATATTCTCCATAGTTCGTCAGCAGCCCTTCCGCTTCGGCGGATACATATTCCGGATTGGTGTCTATGTGATCTAAGTAATCTTGCTTGTAGTCTTTTACTATATCGCTTCCAAAGAAAGGGCCGAATCTCAACGCCGAGTGACGTACTTCTTCCCAAGTGAAGTTTATTTCACGGTTTGTTCCGGGAAAGACAATCTTACGAAGCATCCATGCGGTGGCATACCGGCTATGGTAAAACTCTGTGTAGAGGTCGCCTATATTTGTGGAATTACCGAAGTAATACATCACTCCGTCTCCATCCGTCACTTCAATGTCTATTAAATCGCGCACCACAATCTTCAGGTTGTTGTTCGCGGTATGCGCCACATATCTGTCACCTTCTTTTTCCAACAAGAAAGTATAATTGCCCTGTGGAAGATGTATGGTGAAAAAATCATGCTGGGTGTCTCTTAAACGCTCATCGGGCCATCCGCCATGTTTATGGCTTTCTTCGTCATAGATGGCGCTTTTCAGATAATCAAAATCATTGATTTCTTTGATTTCCATAGGGAAATACATATCCGGACGCCCCATGATGGTACGTGTGATGCGCAAGCCGGGCGAAAATATCCAGCCATATCCCGCAGGATAAGGGGTATCTGTAAATTTGATGCCTTGTGTATAATATTGCAGGGAAAAAGGAATACGGAAATCTCCTACTTGAATAGTATACAAATCGATAGGCACATTCACGGTGCCGGTGGACAGATTAGGGGTAAAACCTGCAAATTGGCGGAAGACCGCCGAAGTGGGCGACGGGGGAATTACCGTATTGACCAGTGTACCCGAGGTTTGTGCGGTGGTTCGCAGGCAGGTAAGTAAAAGTACAAGTACGAGCAAAAAAGCCCGTTTGTTTATTTTGTTGCTTATCATAATGGTTGTGTAATGGATTTTAGGCTTTCGCATGCCGGATAGATGGGCATGCGAAAGCGTGATTATGGGAATAATGGTTCAGGAAAAGGCGTTTCAAGTCCGCCGTTACGGCGTCATCGCCTTTACGCCGAGCACGCCGGCAATGGCGGTGGCTACGGTGACGATTACTTTCAGAATGGTTTTCAGGGTGTCTTTACTTATTTTCATGATGTTTGTGTTTTTAGTTCTTTCCGTCCGTTCCCGACCGTGCAGCAGAGGGGCAGGCCTGCCGGAGTTGCAGTTCCGGACCTGCGCGCTTTCGGGCAGGCTTGCCGGCGCTTGCTTCAGCCGGGACGAGGGACGGAAAGATGGTTAATAAAAAAAATACGTGTGTGTTTTGTGTTTGTGTGTGCCGTCGGCCTACAGTTCGCGGGCCACGTCGAAGCAGGGGCATTGCTTAGCCCACTCGGCAGGCTCCACCGTGCCGTTGCCGTCGAGGTCGGGACTGAGGTCGCGGTGGCCGCAGACACGGGCGTTGCGGAACTGCTTCAGCAGATGGCAGACGAGCAGGCGCAGGGCCGAACGCTGTTCGGGCGTACGGGTATCCTTGGCACGGCCTTCGGCATCCAGTCCGCCTTCGTAGCAGATGCCCACGGAGTGGCGGTTGTAGCCTCGCACGTGTGCGCCGGGCTGCTCCAACGGGCGGGTGGATAGTACCGACCCGTCGCGGCGGATGTAGTAGTGATAGCCCGTCGTGCGGAAGCCGCGGCGGCGGTGCTCTGCTTCGAGAGCTTCGGGGGTGAGGGCATGCCCCTCCCGCGTGGCGCTGCAATGCACCACGATGTGTGTGATTGTTCTCATACGTAGATAGTGTTTAGTGATGAGTGTTCAACGTCAGCCCAGTGGGTTTACGTCCTGATTTTCACCGCCCGAAGAGCCGCCCGAAGGGTTTTCCGATGAACCGCTGTCTTCGGCCGGGGAGTTGCCGTCCGGTTTGGGAGGTGCATCTTGGAAGTCGAAGCGCACGCACTTCACACCATTCAGCAGCGAACGGGTGGCGACGGTGCCGTCGGGCTTGCGTTTGGAGGCGGGCATGAAGCGCACTCGTAGCGTGGATTGTGCGGCGGAGACCTTTGCGGCTTCTTCCACACCGTTCATGGTGGACTTCATCGCAAGGCGGAACGTGCCCAGACCATCCAGCGTGACGCTTTCGGAGGCTTGCAGGTGGCGGGTCATCACGGTGACGAGGTTGTCGATGACGTTTTTCGTGTCGCCGGTGGAGAGTGAGGAGAGTTCGGCTATCTCTTTTGCCACTTGGGTTGTGCTTATGTTTCCCGTCACCACCACACGGGGGTAGAAGAGTTTCTTGCCCTTTTTGGTGGCAAGAACCGATTGGAATGATTTGTAAATTACTGGCATAATAGTTTTCTTTTTTTTAATGAATAGAATGTTGTTTTATTTATGTGTATCAAGCTTAATCACATTGCAAAGATAACGACATCCGAAGAGGAGGACAAATTATAAACACCGTTTTTCTTCAAGAATTTCTTCAAGTTTTTCATCACGCTTTCATCACATACGGCTTGCCTCCGCATCACACATCAATCACACTTGCATCACATATCCGTTTATGTTTCCGTTGCCGTATTTCCATGTGTCTCCCGATGTTTTTCCACGATTTCACCGATGGTTTATCCTGTTTTCACCGATGGTTTTGTCTGCGGAATTATCTGTGGTTTTATCACAATCGCATCACAGCATAATCACAATTTTGCCATATCCTCATCACAATCCTACCGTTCCCTCTCGCTACAGGGTCTTGTCACGGTCTCATCACGTTTCCGATGCAGACGCTGTCACGGCTTTGTTTACGCAACGTAAACTCTACTTGGCGCATAGGCTCAACAGATAGCGGCCCGGCTGGCGTATCTTGCCGCGACTCTCTCGCAGGGTGTAGAATCCTTTCCACAGCGGATGACCGATGACGCCGAAATTGCTCTTCAGAATGATGGCGTACTGTTCTTGCGGAGAGATGCGCAGCTGCCGCAGGTTGAAGATAAGCCCGTCGAGGTTGCGGCTGATACCGTCGGCAGGTGGTTGCAGCTTCTCTATCTTCCGGCGATATTCCTCCTCCGCGGACGGAACGGCCGCGCCTTCAGTGCCTCCGGTTTCGGGGGAACTCTTGAGGAGGGGGTGTGCTATGCTATTCTGTGCTATGCTATGCTGTGCTATGCTATGTGTACCAAATGTTGCATTTTGACCCTTAAATGTTACATTTTGGGGTTCGATAGGGGCGCAGACCGGTTGCGTCACGGCATCCTCCGCAGGTTGCGAAACAGCTTCCTGACGGGGTTTTTCGGCGTTTCTTTCCGGTTGTGGCATCTCTTCTTCGGCTTGCGTGTCGTCCACCAAGCTGTAGAGGGGGTCGATGGCGGACGATTTGCGCCGTTTGGTGCTGAAGAGGTACTGACGTTGTATCTCGGCAGAGGTAAGTATGGCGTACTGCTCGAAGAGTTGGGCGCTGAAGATGCCGTATTCCACGGCAAGGGCAAGGATGCGCTTCACGTCGTCGGCCGTCTTCTCGTAGAGGCAGGCGGAGAGGTCTTCGTAGAAGAGTTCGTCGGCGCATACGTAGTAGCCCTCGTCGGCGTAGATGCAGGAGAGGGCTCCCAGCAGGATGGCAAAGGCGCCGTCGCCCTCGCGTTTCATGATGCGGCGCACGAGGCGGTCGTGCATAAAGTCGGTGTTCATGGGGAAGTAGTCGAGTCCCCGTTTCTTGATTCTGGACATGGGTTTTAAAAAAGTGATTAATGAATTAACGATTAGTGATTAATGATGAGCGTTTGTTGATTAGGATGAGGATTTAAACGTTAATCACTCATCGTCATCAACGCTTCTTCTTGCCGTGTGCGCTTGCGCATCATGCTTTCTCGGACCACGGACAAGGCTTTCAGGATGAGCGACATGCGTTCTTCGGGGTCGGCCGTTTCGGTGATGACGGGATAGTGCCGGTCAGCTTCTTGGGTCAGTGCCCGGAGGCGGTGCCGAGCTTTGCTCAACTCCCGTCGGCAGGCCTTGCAGTAGCTGTCGGCAGCGAGGGTGCGTTTGTCCACGTAGAAGTTTTCGAGGGGTTGCTCTTGGTGGCAACATCCGCAGGTGCGGGTTCGTTTTTCAGTGTTTTGTTTCATCATGATTTTGTTTTGTTAAGAATTAATACGATAAGGTTTTCTTGTGGTATCCCTCGCGAGAGATACCTGTAGGTGGGTTTCGGTGGAGATATATCTCCACCGTGCTACATATATATGCGGAGCGTGCTGCATCTATACTTCCCGGTCGGGACATCTGTATGGTGAGCCGGAATGAGGCGGAGGTTTCTCTGACGAGTAATTATTTTTCTTTCTTGGCGAGATTTCGGGATTGGAAATGCAGGGTGTATCTTTCATATAATCTTTTCTTTTTATTTTGCACTGAATGGTCACAATATGTGTTTTTGTCTTTGCAAATATAAGAAAGGTTTTATTTAAGAAACAATACTTTTCAAATATAAATTTTCAAGGAAGGTTCAAGGCGTTGATTATAAAAAGGATAATCGTGGCTGCGATTGATAACGATTATGGATTAGCCGTGAGCGATTAGTGAGCGAGAGGGAGTGAAGGGCTCACTGAAAAGATGTTTTTCAAGCGTAAAATGATGCGGAGTTATGCCGGAATTTTGTAGTTTTGCAGAAAAGAAAAATGGTATGATTGAAAACACCTACAATTATTACTGTGATGAAAGCTGTCACTTGAGGAATGACCGAAAATCTTTTATGGTTCTTGGTTATATTTCAGTTCCCTATAACAGGATTAAAAGGTTCAAGGAAGAAATTAAAGAATTGAGACAAAAACATAAAAACTCATTGGAAATCAAATGGACTAACCTGAGCCAATGGAATTATGCTTTTTATTCGGATTTGGTAGATTTCTTTTTTGATCGCATGGATTTGAATTTCAGGGCCATATTGGTTGATAAGAATCGTTATGTTGCTGAAAAATGTGGGAGTGACTATGATAGATTCTACTATTTGATGTATTATCAGCTAATCTATCATAAATTAGATATTTGCCATGAATATAATATATACTTGGATATTAAAGATGAATTAAGCACGTATAGGATAAATGAATTGAAGAATATTCTAAACGTGAAAATGGGAACAATAAAAAAAATACAGCATATAAGATCACATGAGGTTGATTTGCTTCAACTTTGCGATTTACTTATTGGAGCAATATCATATAATGCAAACGATAAAGAGAAAAAATCTATTCCCAAAATGAAACTGATTGAAAAAATAAAAAAACGCTCTAATTGCGACTTGCTTAATCAAACACCCAAGAATGAACCAAAGTTTAATCTTTTCAGAATCAGAATTTGATAATGTTCAATAAATTAAAAGTATATAATCAATTATTGGAATTAGACGATTTAACACCTGCCAAGCGGAATGAATCGCTGACAGGTGTTTTTAAACGGGATTTTGTGGATAGTTCTGTTTCTTTCAGAGGGAAAACGGTTGAGCCGACTCCTAAAGATGGTGAAGATACGATGAGTATCCTTCTGAGACATTTAACGACTAAGACCGAGAATAAAGACGAATCACACCGAGAATATGACAGAGACCGTTCTATTAGGATTCATTGGGTAAAGCACCACATAAGCGAAAAAACGCCGGATAAAATAGAAGTCTTTTCTACTCAAGACAGGGGTGGAATACGCACTTATATTTTTGACAGAGACGAATCTTATGTAGTTATTTTGGAACCAAGAAGAGATGGCGGCAGTTACTACCTTATAACTGCATATTATTTGAAAGGGAATAACTGTCGGAAGATAGAAAATAAGCTCAAAAGAAAACTATCTTGCATATATTAAAAGCAAAAAGCGATAAGCACTGTGGACTTACCGCTTTTCGATTTCCTTTCCCCCTTGGGGAATGAACTTCTTGGCAAAGGTACAAAAAAAATCTGTAATGCCAAACATTATTATACTTAGTCGCTATACATTAACGTAAATGTAACACAAAATGTTCTTTATCCCGTCGTCTTACTAACCGTTCGCCACTCACCGCTATTTCCGCCTGAACACGAGGAACACATACCCCGCACCGAGGCATGCCACGACCGTGGCGAAAGCGAAGAACCACCGGTAGCCCAGTTGCTCGGCCACGTGTCCGCTCAGCACCGACACGAGGATGCCGCTAAGGTGGGTAATGACGGTCTGGATGGTGAAGTCGGTTCCTTCCAGACCCGGACGCACCCTGTCCATGGCGGTGGTGTAAACCACCACGGTGCTCATGGCATAGCCCGCCCACAACAGGACGATGCCCGTCACCACCGCCGCCCCGGAGGGGTGGACGTTTGAAACCAACGCGAAATACGCCGCCGTGAGGCAGGAAAACAAGGCAAAGAGGCGCCGGGCACGGAAGCGTCCGATGAAATAGACCAGATGCCCGCCGAGCAAGGTCGACGCGCAAGCTGCCGACGAGCCGATGATGCCGCTCATGAATCCTATCTCCTTCATGGAATAACCCAAATCCACCAGCCACGGGCGGGTCATGGAGAGGATGCCGACGGTGGAGGCGTAATAGAGCATCAGGAAGCCGATTTGAGAAAGATTCCCGCGCACGGTGAAGAAACCGTAGAAGTCCGCCGCACGGATGCGCCTCTTCTCCTCGCGCTTGCTTATCGTCAAGCCCCGGTTGCGATAGAGCGGCCACAGGGCCAACCCCACGAAGACTGCCAGAAAAGGCAGCACCACGTGCCAGCCGCAGTGTTGCAGGAGCATCAGCAGCAGTCCGCCGCCCACCAGCGTGGCGCAGAAGCTGCCCAGCGACTGCATGCTGTTTATCAGGCTCTTCTCCTCGTGCCTGAACGAGAGCACCGCCAGCGCATCGGTGGCGATGTCTTGCGTGGCCGAGGCGATGAAAGAGAGCAGGATGAGGAAGACGATGAGCCGGAAGTCGGCCTGCAAATCGAGGTGGCCGATGAGGAGGATGAGCAACGCATAGACGCCCTCGCTCACGAAGATGCACTTGCGGAAACCCCTCAGCGTGCGGCATCCCCTGTCCACCCACGGCGCCCAAAGGAACTTCAGAATCCACGGCAGCTTGATGAGCTGCATCAGCGCGATGGCCGACAGGCTGTAAGAGGCCTGCCGCATGCTGACCTGCAACGCCGTGGAGAAGAACGTCATGGGCAGCGACTGGGCTATGTAGAGGCAGAAGAAGGTGAAGAGGTCGTAGCGCCTTTCGCCTGTCAGGGCAATGAGTTGTCGGAATCTGTTCATCATACGCCGTATCTCTCTGCTATGTCGCACGCCTGCCTGATGCGGTCGCCCATGCCGATGCCGTCGCGCAGGTTGCCTGCGATGACGAGGTTGGGATAGGCTTGCTGCACCTGCCCGATGGCGGCAAGACGCAGGTCGGTGCTCGCTTCGTACTGGGGGATGGCACGCTCGTGGCGGAAGATGCGCACCACGTCGGCCGTCTTGCCTTCGGGATACTTCAACATGTCGTGCAGGGCGGTGTTCACTATCCGTGTCAGCTCCTCGTCGCTCTTCCGCAACACCTCCGGATGCCTCACTCCGCCCATGAAACAGGCCATCGACGCCCCTCCCTGCGGCGCACGCCCGCCGAAGCAGGCCGACGGGAAGAGGATGCCCAGCACGTCCTTCTGCTCGCACGAGGGCACCAACCCTCCGAAAGCCTTCCAGTCGTGACCTCCCGTATCACGGATGCCCACGCCGACCTGCACCACCGGGGCATAATAGAGGTTGCTCAGCCCGTCCATCGTCTCCCTGTCGATGAAAGGCAGCAGCTCCGGCAAGGCATAGGCGGCGCAGGTGGTCACCACCTTGCGGGCATGGATGGTGCAGAGGCTTCCTTCGTGTTCGTACTCCACCTTCCAGCCCTCGCCGTGGGGAGTGATGCGGGTGCGGTTTGCGCCGGTGACGATGCGCTCGCGCCCGATGGCATCGGCCAATGCGTCGACGAGGTTGCTGAAACCGCCTTCGGCTGAAAACACCTTCTTGGTGGCCTTCCTGTCGCGCTCGGTCTTGGGCTGTTTCGCTTTGGCAATGGCTCCGCGGACGAACGAGCCGTGCTCCTGCTCCAGCTTGTAGAGCAAGGGCAGCGCCAACCTCACGGGCAGGCGGTAAGGGTCGCCGGCATATACGCCGGAGAGGAAAGGGTCGACGGCATAGTCCGCATACGACTTGCCCAGACGGCGTTCGGCCAAGCTTCCCACCGACTCATAGGGGTCTGTGCCCCTCTTCCGCCACGGCTCGCCGAGGATGCGCAGCTTGTCTTTCCACGTAAACAACGGGGTGCGCAAGGCCGACAGAGGCGACGAAGGCAGGTCGTGGAAGCGGTTGCCTTTCCAGATGAGCCTCCGCTTGCTCGAATCGGGCGCAACCTCCGCCGTGCAGCGTGCGCCCAGTTGCTCAAACAGCTCCGCCACTTCGGGGTATTTAATCACCCCCGTGTTAGGTCCGCTCTCAAACACGAAGCCCTCTTCCCTGACGGTATGTATCTGCCCGCCCACACGGTCGAGGCACTCCAGCACCGCCACGTCCGTCCCCTTTTCCTTGAGGCGGAAAGCGCAGGTCAGGCCGGTGATTCCGGCTCCTATGACAACAGTATCTCTATTCATAATCATATACGTATCCTATTAATGCACTCGCCGCTCACCGCTAATCGCCATCTTTCAGATTGGTTTGGAAAACTGCTTATCCGTCTCCCTCATCAACGGGTCGAGGGCGGCCGCCACGTTGCGCACGAAGGGATGCCCTTGTTCGGTCATCCGAATCCCGTCGGGGTCGAGCCTCAGCAGCCCGTCGTCCTCCATTTCGTGCAGCATCGCCTCGTCGTAGCAGATGGCCGCTTTGAGCGTGTCCGTGCCGATGCCCAGCGTGTCGGCAATCTCCTGCCAACGGATGCGGTAGTTGCACATCAGCCGTTCTATCACCTCCTTTGCGATGCGCTGGCGGGGAGTGAGCCGGTAGCCCTTCTTCGTGGCCGGCTCTCCCGCAAGAGTGAGGCCGATGAACTCTTCGATGTCTTTCGTGTTTTGGGCGTAGAAACTGTCGAACTGGCTGATGCCCGTTACCCCGAAGGCATACACATCGCCGGTGGTGCGGCGCGAGCAGTAGCCCTGAAAGTTGCGGTAGAGCTGCCCGTGCAGCAAGGCGGTGTACAGCTCGTCGGAGGGCAGGACGAAGTGGTCCAGTCCGATGCGCTTGTATCCGGCTTGCAGCAGCAGTCCGGCGGCAAGGTCGTGCATGCGCCGTTTGGCATCGGCGGCGGGCAGGCCATGCTTCTCCAGCACCTGCTGACGCTTGAACACCTGCGGCATGTGTCCGTAGCTGAAGGTGACGAGGCGTTCGGGACGGGTGTCGATGGCCCGGCGGATGCTGTCGGCAAACGACTCCGGCGTCTGATGGGGCAGGCCGAAGAGGAAGTCCATGTTCACGGCAGCTCCGGCACCGTGCAGCATCTCCGTAATCTCTTTCAGCGGCAACAGCGAGGGTGTGCGCCCCACGGCTTTCAGCACTTCGGGGTTCAAGTCCTGCACGCCGATGCTGAAGCGGTTGAAACCGCATCCGGCAAGTGCCGCCCAGTCGTCGTGAGACAAGTAGCCGGGATGGCACTCTATGGCAATCTCGCACCCCTCTATCACGGGGAAGAGCGACAGCATGTGTTCGTTCAGCTCGCGGAGCAAGGCGGCAGGCATGGCCGTGGGACTGCCTCCGCCGTAGTGAATCTGGCTGATGGGGCGGCTCTTGTCGAGGTGTGCGGCCACCATGTCTATCTCCTTGTGCAACGCCTCGGCATACCGCCTCACGGTGTCGCCCCGGCGGGGCATCACGTACGAGTTGCAGCCGCAGTAGTGGCAAAGCCGATGGCAGAAAGGCATGTGCAGATAGAAGGAGATGTTTGCGCTACCCTCCGAGTTGCTCCGTTTCACCGCCTCTATATAAGATGCCCCGTCCGTAGGCCCGAAGAAGTTGGCAGGCGGATAGCTGGTGTAGCGCGGCACGGAGACGTTGTATTTCTCTATCGGAATCATTTGTTCGCTCTTATTGGCGGTTATTCATATAAACAGGTTCGGTAATACAGGCAGGGATATGTCTTGCCGGTCATTTCGGCACCGGTCGTCTGCCTTTACAATTCGATTGCGGCGTTGATGCCGAACGTCAGGGGCACTCCCTTTTGCGCATACTTGGCCGAGGAACGGAAGTAATAGCTCAGATAGTCGGTGTTCGTCAGGTTCTTGCCCCACAGTTCAAGGCTGAAGATGCCCTTGCGTGCAATGATCTTTCCGCCCAGCAGCATGTAGAAATCCTGCACCTGCTCGTTGTCCTCTATCCAGTAGAGTTTGCCCGTTCCGGTGAGGTTGGCGCTGAAAGTCAGGCGGTCGAGTATGCGGCGGGGGCAGATGCTGTATTCTGCGTTCAACGCCACCGTATGGCGCGGAACCATCGGAATCATGTTGTGCGAATAATCGGTCTTCTCGTTCTTCTTGTAGTCGAGGAAGCGCGCGTAAGTGTATCCGTAATTGGCCTGTACGAGCCATCCTCCGGCGGGGCGCAGTTGCAGCGACGCCTCCACCCCCTTGCTCTCGGAGTGTCCGGCATTGCTGATGATATTTCCCACTCCGGGCACGGTTCTGCTTATCTGCTGATGGCGCCAGTCGATGTAGAACAGGGTCAGTTCGCCGGAGACTTTGCCGTTGCGGGTGCCTGTTTTGACGCCCACCTCGTAGTTCCAGTTATATTCGGGGGCATAGCTGCGCTCCTCGTCCTTCTGGAACGTCTGGTTGAAAGCACCTGCTTTATAGCCTTGCGTGATGTTGGCGAAAGCCGTGTTGCGGTTGTCGAACTTATATTGTACGCCTATTTTCGGAATCAGCCGGGTATGGTTAAGGCTCGATGTGAAGTCTTTCAGATGGGTTTGCCTGCCGTCCGTGTGGTCGGTCTTTTCGCGGTTGTAGTCTATCGTGCTGTGCTCGTAGTCCAGCCGCAGGCCCAATGTGGCCGACAGTCCCCGCCACAGGTTGTACGACCCTTGGGCAAAGACGGCCAGCCCCTGTGTGGAGATGTCGTAACGGGCGGCTTCGAGGTATTTTTTCATTATATAGTCGGTGCTCTGGTCTTGAACGGCCCGCTGTGCAAAGCCGAACACCCCGGCTATCCATTGCAGCCGGCTGTCGTTGTCCGACTTCAACGTCAGTTCCTCGCTCCATACGTTCTGCGTCACGCCGTTGGTCACGAAGAAGTTGTCCTGCCGGGTGAAGTCTTGATCCAACTGCTGGTTGTCGTGGATGTGCTGAAAGGATGTCTGGCTGTTCAGCGTGAAGCCGTCGCCCTGATAGTGTGCCGTCAGTCCGTTGGTGGAGATGATGCGCTTATAGCCGCACTCGCGGTTGTAGTCCACGTTGCCCGCCTCCTGCTTTGCGGCATCATACACGGCATACGGGTATCCGCCCTGATTGGTATAGTCGAGCGAGGAAATCAGACGCAGGTTCCACCGTGCGGCAGGATTCCAGTAAAAGCCCAGCTTTCCGCCGCCGAGGTTCATCTTGTCGGCTTTCCTGCCGAGGAAGGTGTTCTCGAAGTATCCGCCGTTGTGCTGGTAATAGCCGCTTACGTGTGTCCCGAAGCTGTTTCCCATGCGGGTGTAGTTGGAGAACTGCGCCAACGTGTGGTTGTAGTTGCCGTAGCCCAACCTGACCTTCGTGCCCTGATATTCGAAAGGCGTGGGAGTATACAGGTTGATTACCCCGCCGATGGTGTTGCGCCCGTACAGTGTGCCTTGCGGACCTCGAAACACCTCGATGGCCCTGAGGTCGAGCATATTGGCATCGAAGGCCGATGTCTCGAAATGGGGAATGCCGTCGACGTAGAAGCCCACGGCCGTGCCCTTCACTTTCGACATCACGCCTCTTATGGAGATGGGGGTGGTCTGCCTCGACCCGTATTCGGGCATGTAGAAGTTGGGGAGCAAGCCCGACAGATCGTTCAGGTTCACCACCTGCCGGGTCTGCAACTGGTGTGCATCCATCACCGATACGGCGGCGGGCGACAGATTGTGCCGGTTCGCCTTTGTGCCCACTACCACCACTTCTTGCAGGTCTTTCTTCACATGGATGCTGCTGTCGTTCTCCAATTCCGTGGCCGTGGCCGCAGAAGCAACGAGAAACAACAGCGCGATCGTTGCCGCGATGCAGTGTCTCATTCCGTCTTTCATAATGTTTTCCATTCCGTTCCTGATACAGCCCTTCATTCCGTCTTTCATATCGTTTTTCAATTTTCGTTGGTTTTTATTCAGGCTGCAAAAGTACACAGCTGCAAAGAAACGGGCAATCCTCATTTATTAGGAATTTCAGCCCCTAAAAGAGCGGTGCGGCATATCCACGGGGTGCAAAATAACGATTTTATCCATTTATTGGATTATTTAGGAGGGTGCGGCCGGTGTCTTTCTTCTACCTTTGCAAGTAGAAAAAATGTCATAAACCATAATAACCCATTTTATCATGAAAACAGTACTCGCTACATTGGGTATTTCCCTTTTCGTATTGACCGGCTGCGCAAGCCGGAAGCAGACCGGAAACGACTTCATCCGGGAGAACATAGACAACGCCGTGAAGCAGGAAACGCTCCAGACGGACATTATCGAGCAATCGGGCAAAGTCCTCAATCCACGTACAGTGGACAAGGACGGCAACATCGTTTACGTGCCCATCGATGACTGGTGTTCGGGCTTCTTCCCCGGCAACATGTGGTACACCTACGAGCTGACGGGCGACAAGAAATGGCTGCCGCTTGCCGAGAAGTACACCGAAGCGCTCGACTCCGTGCAATACCTGACGTGGCATCACGACGTGGGCTTCATGATAGGCTCCAGCTATCTGAACGGATACCGCTTTGCACGGAAAGAAGTCTACAAGCCGGTCATTGTGCAGGCGGCCAAGTCGCTTGCCACCCGTTTCCGTCCGGCGGCAGGCGTGCTCCAGTCGTGGGATGCCGATAAGGGATGGCAGGCACGGCGCGGCTGGAAGTGCCCCGTCATCATCGACAATATGATGAATCTGGAGCTGCTGTTCGAGGCCTCGCTGCTATCGGGCGACTCTACTTATTACCACATAGCCACGAAACATGCCGACACCACTCTGAAGCACCACTTCCGCACGGACAACAGTTGCTATCACGTGGTGGACTACGACCCCGAAACGGGCGAAGTGCGCAAGAAGCAAACGGCGCAGGGCTATGCCGACGAGTCGGCGTGGGCACGCGGTCAGGCTTGGGCTTTGTACGGCTACACCATGTGCTACCGCTACACGCGCGACGCACGCTATCTGGAGCAGGCCGAAAAGATTTACGGCTTCATCTTCAACCACAAGAATCTTCCGGAAGACTTGGTTCCGTATTGGGACTTCGATGCTCCCGGCATCCCTAATGAGCCTCGCGATGCTTCGGCAGCCGCTTGCACGGCTTCCGCCCTGTATGAATTGAGTACCTACCTGCCCGGCAAGGGCTACAAGGAGACGGCAGACAAGGTGATGGAAAGCCTTGCTTCGCCTGCCTACCGTGCCGCAGTGGGAACCAACGGGAACTTCATCCTGATGCACTCCGTAGGCAGCATTCCCCACGGTGCCGAAATAGACGTGCCCCTGAACTATGCCGACTACTATTTTCTGGAAGGACTGAAACGTAAAAGAGACTTGGAGAAATGAAAACCCGATACGGCATATTGGCGGGCAGTGTGGGACTGCTTGCCCTGCAAGGCTGCAAAGCCCGGCAGGTACAGCAACCTATCCGGCCGAACGTAATCTATGTGTTTCCCGACCAGTTCCGCAATCAGGCAATGGAGTTCTGGGGGCAGGAAGGGTTTCGGGATAAGGTGAACTTCCGTAACGACCCGGTGCACACTCCCCGGCTGAACGACTTCGCACGGCAGTCGATGGTGCTGACTTCGGCCATGAGCAACTGCCCGTTGAGCAGTCCGCATCGCGGCTCGTTGCTCACGGGCATGTATCCCAACAAGAGCGGTGTGCCCCTGAACTGTAATGCAAGCCGCCCCATCAGTTCACTGCGCGAGGATGCCGTGTGCGTGAGCGACGTGTTCGCTCGTGCCGGATATGATTGTGCCTATTTCGGCAAGCTGCATGCCGACTTCCCCACACCCAACGACCCCGAACGTCCCGGCCGCTATGTGGAAGACCGCGTACCCGCATGGGATGCCTACACGCCTCCGTCGCGCCGCCACGGCTTCAACCACTGGTATGCTTACGGAACTTTCGACGAACATAAGAACCCGCACTATTGGGACACCGAGGGCCGGCGTCACGACCCGCACGAGTGGTCGCCGTTGCACGAGGCGGGCAAAGTGGTCTCTTATCTGAAGAACGAGGGCGGCGTGCGCAATCCCAAGAAGCCTTTCTTCATCATGGTGGGCATGAATCCGCCGCACAGCCCGTATCGCTCGTTGGACGACTGCATGGAGCAGGACTTCGACCTCTACAAGAACCGCCCGTCAGACAGTCTCCTCGTTCGTCCGAATGCCGACCCTACGATGCACAAAGCCGGAAGCGCGCCTTATTACTTCGCCTCCGTCACCGGCGTAGACCGTGCCTTCGGGCAGATTCTCGACGCATTGAAAGAGCTTGGGATGGAAGAGAACACCATCGTTGTGTTTGCCTCCGACCACGGCGAAACCATGTGCAGCCAGCGCACGGACGACCCGAAGAACTCGCCCTACTCCGAATCCATGAACATACCTTTTCTGGTTCGCTATCCGCAGAAGGTGAAACCGCGCGTAGACAACCTGATACTCTCTTCGCCCGACATCATGCCCACGCTGCTGGGGTTATCCGGCCTTTCCGACTCCATTCCCGCAGAGGTGCAGGGACGCAACTATGCACCGCTTTTCTTCGATGAAAAGGCCGAAATTGTGCGTCCTTCCGGTGCGCTTTACATTCAGAACATGGATGGAGAAAAGGATGCCGAGGGGCTGGTTCGTTCTTACTTCCCCTCGTCGCGCGGCTTCAAGTCGGCCCGCTACACGCTGGCGCTCTACATCGACCGCAAAGACCGCCGTTTGGCGAAAAGCCTGCTGTTCGACGACGAGAACGACCCTTACCAGATGCACAACCTCCCACTCGAACAGAACGCCGAAATCGTGAAAGAGCTTTGCGCAGAGATGGGCAAGGTGCTGAAAGAGATTGGCGACCCGTGGTATGAAGAGAGAATCTTGCCGGATATGATTCCGTATTGACAATGCTTGTATGCAGGGTAGAAAAAAGCCTTGACTGACTGGTTGATAAAAAAGAGAGGATATCTTAGGTACGGCATGTTGCGCCTAAGATATTCTCTCTTTTAATACAGGCTGCTTTTCATCAAACAACGGCTTTCACCCTTTTATACAGATTATAAACACTGAATATGCCGATAAAAACACAAAAGAGGAAACTGAACGAACTGACACCAAGCACCTGTCCATCGGCAACGACATGAAACAATACGATGTAGAATGCAATGTTGACAAAAGTATTTACGACAGTCGTATATGTACCTGTTTTGCGTACGCGTGTTGTCTCATCACGAAGGGGATAGGGGACTCCGCTCTGCGTCACTACTCCCGCTTCTTGCAGCTCATGGATTGCCTTTTCTCTTTCGGATGCTTCTGCCGGCAGATTTACGGCTTTACTCAGCTTTCTTTTCTTGCGGATATAATCTATCACCAACTGATTGTTGTTGTTGACGTATGTTTTCCGTACTCCGCCCACAGGAATGGAGATTGGCTGATAATATTTTAAAAAAGAAAGCACTAAAGAGAAGAGAAATCCGCCAAAGAGACTCGACAGGTGGAAAAAGACAGTTTTTATTTGCAGTAAGGAAAACAGCACAATCATCCATGCCAGCATGAAGTCGATGATATATACATGGTTTATGACATCGATTTGAAAAAAAGATCTGAACCATTTCCCGTTCAGCCTTTTTATCTCGTATGTGTGTGGGGTTATATATACCACTTTGTCTTTTAAAAGAATTTCTTCCATAATGCCCCTGTTTTATGTGAGGATGGCGCAGAATTCATCATTTGTTCAGCTTCCACTCGCTGCCTTCCTTGCCGTCCTTAATCTCGAAGCCGAGGGCGGTGAGCTCGTTGCGGATTTTGTCGCTGGTGGCCCAGTCCTTGTTGGCTTTGGCTTTGGCACGCTCGTCGAGCAGCATGTCCACCACCTTGCCGAAGGCGGCTTCGCGGGCTTCGTTGGAGGCGTTGTCTTCCTTCAGTCCGAGGATGTCGAAGCTGAAGAGGTGGAAGGTTTCTTTCAGTTCGTGCAGGTCGTCGGCGGTGATGGAGTCGTTTCCGGCCAGAATGTTGTTCACCATCTTGGCGCCGTCGAAGAGGTGGGCGATGACAATCGGAGAGTTGAGGTCGTCGTTCATGGCTTCGTGGCACTTGGCGCGCAGCGATTTCGCGTCCACCGTAGACGTGGCCGCGGGCACAACCTTATCCAGTCCGTGGATGGCATCCATCAGCCGTGCCAGTCCCTTCTCGGCGGCTTGCAGGGCTTCGTTGCTGAAGTCCACCGTGCTGCGGTAGTGGGCTTGGAGGATGAAGAAGCGGATGGTCATCGGGGTGTAGGCCTGTGCCAGCAGCTTGTTGGAACCGGTGAAGAACTCTTCGAGGGTGATGAAGTTGCCGAGGCTCTTGCCCATCTTCTGCCCGTTGATGGTAATCATGTTGTTGTGCATCCAGTAGCGCACCATGTCGTCGCCCTGACTGGCCACGGCTTGGGCTATCTCGCATTCGTGGTGGGGGAAGACGAGGTCCATGCCGCCGCCGTGAATGTCGAAGTGCGCTCCGAGGTATTTCTTGCCCATGGCGGTACACTCGCAGTGCCAGCCCGGGAAACCGTCGCTCCACGGCGAGGGCCAGCGCATGATGTGCTCCGGTTGCGCCCGTTTCCAGAGGGCGAAGTCGGCGGGGTTGCGCTTCTCTTCCTGCCCGTCCAGTTCGCGGGTGGTGTTGAGCACGTCGTCGAGGTTACGGCCCGAGAGTTTGCCGTAGCGGTGGTCTTTGTTGTATTTGGCCACGTCGAAGTAGACGGAGCCTTCGCTCAGGTAGGCGTATCCGTTGTCGATAATCTTCTTCACCAGCTCCTCCTGCTCGATGATGTGTCCGCTGGCGTGCGGCTCGATGCTGGGAGGAAGGACGTTGAGCGCGTCCATCGCCTTGTGGTAGCGGTTGATGTAGTATTGCGCCACTTCCATGGGTTCGAGCTGTTCCAGACGGGCTTTCTTGGCTATCTTGTCCTCGCCCTCGTCGGCGTCGTGCTCCAGATGGCCCACGTCGGTGATGTTGCGCACGTAGCGCACCTTGTAGCCCAAGTGCTTGAGGTAGCGGAAAAGGAGGTCGAAGGTGATGGAGGGGCGTGCGTGTCCCAAGTGCGGGTCGCCGTAGACGGTGGGGCCGCAGACGTACATGCCCACGTGGGGGGCGTGCAGGGGCACGAACAGTTCTTTTCTTCTATTCAGGGTGTTGTAGACGGTCAGTTGATGTTCCATAACGCTTTCTTGTTTTGTAAATCGTATTCGGTTGCAAAAATAGAGATATATAATTGAATACGTAGACTTTTCGGAATGATTTATTGAGATTCTTGCATGTTTGTCTGCCTATTCTGCCTATTCTGCATAACCAAATTCCGATTTATGTCTCTTTATCGCTACGGCGCTTTTGATATTTAACGCGAATCCGGATAATCCGCAAACGCTTTTTCTGATTATTGGAAAAACAGCGATGGGATGGAGGAAAAATGTTTACTTATTAGAGGGTGTTTTCCCTCGCTCCGGCTCGCTATATAGATGTCCCCGACTGGAAGTATAGATGCAGCACGCTCGGAATATACATGCAGTTTGGTGGAGATATATCTCCACCAAAACCGCCTTGCAGGTATCTCTCGCAGGGGATTCCTCTCAAAAGCTCTACGGTATTATTAATTGACACATCGGCATGGAGCAGCTATGCTCGTCGGCCAAAGTAAGAAGGAATCCTCCTGAAAGACTTTTCGATAGCCTTTTCGGTTTGTGTGCATGGAAGGCGCAAATAATAGAAACAACGTCTCTATGCGTCGATTTCCACGTTGGAACCCACCATGGCATTGACTTGTGTACCGGCAGGAATTTCGGCGTTGCCGCCCTTTATCAGGAATCCGAAGAGGCAGCAGAAGGTCAGGATGATAGATAATGCCATCTGATTGTTGCCTTCGTCGTTCAGATTGCCGGCAGTCAGATAGATAGTGGTGCCGTCGACGGCTTTCACGCTTCTTACGGCGATTTCCAATTCACCTTGCATACCCAACAGATTGTTCTTCTTGGCTCTTACCACCTGTCCCTGTGCGATGGAACCTGCCTCGATCACGGTCTTTCCATCCACTTTGATGTCGTTCGGCACTCTGAAGTCTACGATCTGGCCGCTGCGTGCACCGGCACTGGTGATTGTGCTCATGAGTTCCATGGGAACGATGGTTCCCGCTTTCAGCACTACCGTACCGTTAGGCAGGGTGAATGACATTGTCAGCATGGCGATGGCCATCAACAGAGTTACCGGCTTGAAGAATACCGATTTCATGAATTTGATAAACATAATGAGATTAAGTCTTTTAGTTAATAAAAATATTGTTAGAGTTCTCAAGTTGCTTGATTAGCGTATTGTGCTTTTTCCTATTATGCCTTGAAGCGCTGCGCCCCGCACCGTTGATGTTGCCTATATAGAACGACAAGGACATGAAACCGCATAGGCCGGCTACACCGTAGTTCTGCTGTTTGATGCTGGTGTAAGTGGCATATCCCAATAAAGAATTGATGACGAAAGCCGTCAGTGCGCTTCCTTTGTGCCCGGTGTAGAGATACCCTCCGCCGGGAATGATGGAGAGAATCCGTGCCAGCGCGGGGCTCTTCTTTTTTTGCCGTTCCATGCGGCTCAGTACCTCGAGGTTCTTGGCGGATAGTGTTTCCGGTTGTGTGGCCGAAGCCTTTGCGAAGTACCGTCGTGCCTCTGCAAACCTTTGGGCATCGGCCTCTATGATACCCCTTAGCGCATATGCCTTTTCGGTGGTCTCCGTATGCCCTTTTCTCTCTATGATGCGGTCGAGGATGTCGGCGGCAGAGGGGCGATTGTCGATGATGTAGTAGAGCATGGCGGCCTGCATCCCCACGTAGTCCGACTGCCGGATGTGTTCAGGAAATTCAGTCTCGTATTCGAATATTCCTTTTTCCATGCCTTGCGTGGCTCGGCGGCACAGCAACTTTTGCGCAAAAAGCGTATCGCTTGCCTGCGGATTGAAGAAGAGTACTCTTTCTATTTCGAGCAAGGCAGTCTGATATTCTTTTCTGTTGATGAGGTGATTGATGAATAGCCGTGTGTCTTCTCTTCCTGTTGAGCGTTTCAGTATGTCGGTGCCCGGAAGGGGGTAGTCTGTTCGGTGGGGGGTATGGTAGTATGGGTAGTCTATGAGGCTTCTGTAGCCATGCGGAGAGGCGATGTCGTAGAACTTCGCATCGTGGCTGCACCTCATCATTCGGTCGGCAACCAACGTGATGGCCTCCGCAAACGGGCGCTCCTTGAAAACCATGCGGCCGAATGCCGAACAGGAAGGATACATGGCGCAGTGGCTGTTCTTCTGTTCGCTGATATATTTTTGATAGAACCGGATGTAAGCATCTGCTGCTTTGGAGGAGTCTTGCGCCCAAAGCGGACAGATGGCAACGAGCAATAGTATGTAAAGCAATGTATGTTTCATTTTAGAATAACAGATTCTGGATACTCGGTCGGCGGCGCAATCGTGCTGTTTCTACCTGTTCAGTCGCAACATCTCCTCCATGTACTCCCTTGTGTTGCTCAGTCGCGGCACTTTATGCTGCCCGCCCAGCTTCCCCTTGCTGTCCAGCCAGTCGTGGAACAGGTGCTTGCGGGCAACGACAACCTCAGGCAGTTGCAGGGCCAGGTCATTCTGCCGCTTGGCTTCGTAGTCGGAGTTGACTTCTTTCAGCGTGGCGTCCAGCGTCTTCACGAACTCTTCCATGCTGTTCGGCATCTGGGCGAACTCTATCAGCCATTGGTGGCGGCACTTGGCGTCTTTATCCATGAAGACGGGGGCGGCGGAATAGTCGGAAATCAGTGCGCCCGTGGCGGCACATGCCTTGGCAAGCCCTCTTTCCGCGTTATCCACTATCAGCTCCTCGCCAAAGGCGTTGATGAAGTGCTTGGTGCGTCCGGTGATGACAAACTTGTAGGGGTTCTTTGACGTGAACTTCACCGTATCGCCAATCATGTAGCGCCACAAGCCGGCGGAAGTGGAGATCACCATCGCGTAGTTCTTGTTCAGTTCCACCTCTTCCAGACAATAGGTACGCGGGTTGTCCATCCCCACGTCTTCCAACGGTATGAACTCGTAGAAGACGCCGTAATCTATCATCAACAGCATAGAGGGGTCGTTCGGGTCGTTCTGCGTGCCGAAGTAGCCTTCCGAGGCGTTGTAAGTCTCTATGTAGTGCATCTTGCTGCTGCGTATCACCTCTTTGTATTGTTCGCGGTAGGGCGTAAAGGCCACGCCTCCGTGGAAGAACACCTCAAGGTTGGGCCATACCTCATCGAGGCTCTGCTTGCCCGTCTTTTCGAGTACGTGCTTGATGAGCACCAACATCCACGACGGCACGCCCGAGAGGTTGCTCACGTTGGCGCGGATGGTTTCGCGGGCAATTGCCTCCATCTTTGGCTCGAAGTGTTCCATCAGGGCAGTCTGCTTGCTTGGCACCCGCACGAGGTTCACCAGCGGATTGATGTTCTCTATCAGTATGGCCGAGAGGTCGCCCACAAGGCTGTGGTTGGTATTCAGGTTGGGGGCGTGGCTGCCTCCCAGTATGAGTCCCTTGCCGGAGAAGAAGCGGCTTTCGGGGTTCTGCCCCAAATAGATGGCTACGGCGTCCCTGCCTCCTTTGTAGTGCGTGTCTTGCAAAGATTCCCGGCTGACGGGCAGGAACTTGCTCTTGTCGTTCGTTGTGCCCGACGATTTGGCAAACCACCGTATCTCCGAAGGCCATAGCAGATTCTGTTCGCCTGCGCGCAGGCGGGTCACGTAGGGCTTTATCTCTTCGTAAGTCTGTATGGGGAGGCGATTCTTGAAATCTTCGTAAGTGAGGATGGAAGCATAGCCGTATTTCTTTCCCCATTCCGTATCCGTGGCCATGCCCACGAGGCGTTGCAACACGTCTTGCTGCAGTTTGCCGGCATGGTCGGCATATTGCTCGATTTCTTTCAAACGGGGAGAAAAATAGACTTTATTCAGGATTCTTGTAACATTCATCGTTCTTGGTGAAATCTTGTTTTAAAGTGCAAAAGTAATCTTATTTATCTTCTTCTCTATCTTTTTTCTCTTTTTTTTATATCTTTACGGAGAGATAAAACTGACACATCTTATGAGAATCGGAATTCTAACCGCAGGAGGCGACTGCCCCGGCATCAATGCCACTATTCGCGGCGTGTGCAAAACAGCCATCAATCATTATGGAATGGAAGTAATGGGTATTCACAGTGGTTTTCAGGGACTGCTGACGAAAGACGTGGAACTCTTTACGGAAAGTTCCTTGTCGGGCTTGCTCAACTTGGGAGGCACGATGCTGGGCACTTCGCGCGAGAAGCCGTTCAAGAAGAACGGGGTGATGTCCGACGTGGATAAACCCGCATTGATAGAGAAGAATGCCAAGGAACTGGGATTGGACTGCATCGTCTGCATCGGTGGAAATGGCACGCAGAAGACGGCTGCCAAGTTTGCCGCCAGAGGGATGAACATCGTTGGCGTGCCCAAAACCATCGACAACGACATCTGGGGAACCGATTTCTCTTTCGGCTTTGACACGGCCGTCAGCATTGCCACCGATGCCATAGACCGCCTGCACTCCACGGCCAGCTCGCACAAGCGGGTGATGGTCATCGAGGTGATGGGGCATAAGGCAGGTTGGATAGCTCTTTACTCAGGCATGGCAGGCGGGGGCGATGTGATTCTGATTCCCGAAATTCCTTATGACATCCATAACATAGGCCGCACCATCCTGAACCGGCTGAAGAAGGGAAAGCCTTACTCCATCGTGGTGGTGGCCGAGGGCATCCAAACCGATGGCAAGAAGCGTGCGGCAGAGTATATTGCACAAGAGATAGAGTATGAAACGGGCATCGAAACCCGCGAGACTGTGTTGGGCTACATTCAGCGCGGAGGTTCGCCCACACCGTTCGACCGTAACCTTTCTACCCGTATGGGCGGGCATGCCACGGAGCTTATAGCCAACGGACAATTCGGCCGCATGATTACGTTGAAAGGAAATGAAATAGACTCTATGCCGCTTGAAGAGGTTGCCGGCAAGCTGAAGTTGGTGACCGAAGAGTGTGACTTAGTGGTTCAGGGGCGCAGAATGGGGATTTGCTTCGGATGACACCTGAGGCAAGAAGGCAGAGCGGGGATAATGGCTGTCCCGTGTTATGGCATAATACGGAAAGCGCGAATCTCATGGGCCGATGTGCATTTCTGTTAAGGACGGATTCCATGAGATTGGCGCTCGAAAGAGAAGAGCCGCAAAGGAAGTTTCCGGTGTGGCTTCTGTGTTTAAAATACTCTTTTGACAGAGAGTGCAAAGTCGGCTCTGGCCATCTTGATTTTGTCTTGTTTATCCAATGTATGGTCTTTTTTCTCATTTTTATATTCCGCTTTCAGCGAAGAAGTGGAACCGCCTACGAGAGAAACGCCTGCTCCTATGCTGAGATGCTTGTTGATGTTGTAAGAGAAAGAAAGGTCGACATTTACCCCTAAGAAGCCCTTGTTGCCCAGGAATTCATTTTCATTGTCTCCGATAAAACTTTTGCTTTGATAGTGCATGTATCCTGCTCCCAAGGCATATTCCAGATGCATCTTTTTCGTTAATCTGCATCGGTCTCCTATCTGAGGAGCAATGTAGAAGATGGTCAGGTCTTCGGCTATGGATGTTCCGCCTTGCTCATGATTTGCTGCGGATAAGAAACCGTTTAGTTTCAATCCTATCAGTCCGAACCCCTTAACATCATAGAAAGTCCGGAGGTCGGCGCTGAACCCGTGTTTATGTCCCTTGCGGAAGTGGATGCCGTGGGCAGAAAGGTTGGAATGCCCGAAGAGTACGCTCTCTCCCAAATGTAGGCTCATCGAGAATCTGCCTTCGGAGAAGTTTTGCGCCGAAACTGCTGCGATGCCTATAAGCAGGCATGTGATTGATAGAATAATCCTTTTCATATTTGAATAACAATTAGTGATATGAATAAAATCTGAACTAACTCTGTACTGACACTGAGGTTTTGCTTTAGCCAGGCTTTTTTAGGAAGTTATTCAAGTTTCTTCCTATGTTTAGAAGATATATTCCGCACGTCACATAATGAATGAAAGTGGAGAAAGAAAATAAGGTAAGGCTTGAGAGCAAATACGTTCAAACAGCATTGGTTTCTTTTTAATATTTTTGCAAGTATACTTATAAAAGAGGAGAATGACAAACTTTTACTCGCTTTTTACTTGCATCTATCATAAGGAGTGCCACGGAAATGGGACAAGTTTATTCTGTCTCTGTAGGAAGAGAGGTGGGATTTTGGGCTGCGAGGATTTCTTCCATGAAGTCGTTGTCGTTCTTGATTTTCTTCAGTGCCATTTGCGCGGCGTTCTGTTGCGACTCTTTCTTGGAGTATCCCGTGCCGGTGCCGGCCGACAGGCCTTCGATGCGCACTTCGGTGTGGAACATCGGGTTGTAGTCCTTGTCGAGCAACTGTTCGATAAGCTCGAAGGATACCTCCATCTTGTTCTTCTGGCTCCATTCGATGAGCCTCGACTTGAAGTTCACCTCTTTGCGCGACATTTTGTCGAGGTCGATGTGGTTTTTGAAAATCTTCTTCTCCATGAACTGCCTGCAACGGTCGTAGCCCTGGTCTAAATAGATGGCGCCGATGAACGCCTCGAAGGCGTTTCCATACATATAGCTGTTGTGCGAGGAGGAGCGGGTGGAATACTTCACCAGCTTGTCCAGACCGATTTCCACGGCGAGCTTGTTCAGCGTTTCGCGCTGCACGATTTTGGAGCGGGTGTTGGTGAGGAAGCCTTCGCGACGACCTTCGAAATGCTTGTAGACGATGTCGCCCACGATGGCGTCGAGGATGGCATCGCCCAAGAATTCCAGCCGTTCGTTGTTGATGGGGCGTCCTTTCTCCGAGCGCAGGGAGGTGGACTTGTGCAGCAGGGCTTGCTGGTAGACTTTGATGTTGCGGGGAAAGAATCCGAGGATTCTGTAAAAACAAAAATAAGACTCTCTGTCCTTGCGGAACAGGAGCCTTATTTTATCTATTTGGTTACGTAACACGACCGTATATTATTCTGCGTATTTCTTGAATATGACACACGCATTATGACCGCCGAATCCGAATGTATTGGAAAGGGCCACGTTCACTTCGCGCTTCTGCGCCTTGTTGAACGTGAAGTTGAGGTCATAGTCGATGTTTTCGTCGTTATCACCCTCTTCGTGGTTGATGGTGGGAGGCACAATGCCGTTTTTGATGGCGAGGATGCTTGCAATGGCTTCTACCGCACCGGCGGCGCCCAGCAAGTGGCCTGTCATGGACTTGGTCGAACTGATGTTCAGTTCGTAAGCATGCCGGCCGAATACCTCTTTGATGGCTTTGGCTTCCGAAACATCACCTACGGGAGTAGATGTACCGTGAACATTGATATAGTCTACTTCTTCGGGTTTCATCTCTGCATCTTCCAGCGCGTTCAGCATCACGAGTTTGGCTCCCAGGCCTTCGGGATGGGAGGCTGTCAGGTGATGGGCGTCGGCAGACATGCCTACGCCGGCCACTTCCGCATAGATTTTTGCTCCGCGGGCTTTGGCGTGCTCCAGTTCTTCAAGGACGATGCAACCGCCGCCTTCGCCCATGACGAATCCGTCGCGGCTTGCGCTGAACGGGCGTGATGCCTTTTCGGGTTCCTCGTTGCGGGTGGACAATGCGTGCATGGCGTTGAAACCGCCCACGCCGCAGGCGAAGATGGCTGCTTCCGAACCGCCGGATACGATGGCGTTGGCCTTACCCAGACGGATGAGGTTGAAGGCATCGGCTATGGCGTTGGTGGAAGTGGCGCATGCGGAGCATGTGGCATAGTTGGGTCCGTGGAAACCATACATGATGGAAATCTGTCCGGCAGCGATGTCCGAAATCATCTTGGGGATGAAGAACGGATTGAACTTCGGACCGTTTTCCTTGCCGGTCAGGGCGTAGTTGCCCGCTTCTTCTTCGAAGGTGCGGATGCCGCCGATGCCGGCGCCGAAGATGACACCGATTCTGTTTAAATCTTCGTTTTCGACGTCGAGCCCGGAGTCACTCACCGCTTCTTTGGCCACGGCGATGGCGTATTGCGTGTACAAGTCCATCTTGCGGACCTCTTTGCGGTCTATGTATTTTGTTGCGTCGAAGCCTTTTACTTCGCAGGCAAACCGGGTTTTGAAAAGCGATGCGTCGAAATAAGTAATAGGTCCCGCTCCGCTAACCCCGTTCACCAGGTTTTCCCAAAATTCGGGAACGCTGTTGCCAATGGGGGTAACGGCACCGAGACCTGTTACTACAACTCTTTTTAATTCCATGTTTATAAACCGATGGATAAAGTTACTTAGAGTGTTCTTCGATGTAAGATACGGCATCACCCACAGTACCAATCTTTTCGGCTTGGTCATCGGGAATGGAGATACCGAATTCTTTTTCGAATTCCATGATCAGTTCCACGGTGTCAAGAGAATCAGCTCCTAAATCGTTAGTGAAGCTAGCTTCGTTAGTAACTTCTGATTCTTCTACGCCCAATTTGTCGACGATAATCGCTTTCACTCTTGATGCAATTTCAGACATAACTTTAAGTTTTTAATTAATAATTGGTTTTATTTCTTTAATTTTGCGGTGCAAAGGAATGAATATTTATCTTTCCTCGCAAATATTTGATGAATTAAATGCAAAGTTTTGCACATTTTTCACGCTTTTGTGCAGCAAAAGGAGGGTTTATGGGGAAAAAGATTGCGGTTTTGGCATCGGGAAGCGGTACGAATGCCGAGAATATCATCCGCTATTTCCGCGAAAAGGGTTCGGCCCGTGTGGCTCTGGTTTTGACGAATCGGCAGAAAGCCTTTGTTCTGGAGCGTGCAAAGGGCTTGGGAGTGCCCTGTGCCTCTCTCTCGAAGGAGGAGTGGGAGAGTGGGGAGGCTGTTTTGGCCATGCTTCGCCGGTATGATATAGATTTTGTGGTGCTGGCGGGCTTCTTGGCGTGCGTGCCCGACAATGTTTTGCATGCTTATCCCGATAAAATGATAAATATACATCCGTCGCTGCTGCCCAAGTTCGGAGGAAAGGGAATGTATGGCGACCGCGTGCATGAGGCGGTGATTGCCGCCGGCGAGCGGGAGAGCGGCATCACGATTCACTATACCAACGAGCGTTACGACGAGGGTGCCGTGATTTGCCAACTGAAGTGCCCCGTGTTGCCCGACGATACGCCCGACAGTCTGGCGCAGCGCATCCATCAACTGGAGTACGAGCACTATCCGAGGGTGATAGAGCAACTGTTGCGGTGACCTTATGCGAGCATCTTTCCGTATCTCGTACTTCCATTCAAAAGCCTTTTCCTAACATACTGTTTTTCAGCCTTTGGTGGATATATACTTCCAGCACGGTGGAGATATATGTCCACCGAGCGGCATCTATATATCCAGCAAACGAGGTGTATATAGAGCTTAGCGATGAGGGATTGGCGATGAGTAGACAGGTGTATCTGCGAGACGAACCTGTGCTGCCGCTAACGTTACCGCTATCCGTTCACCACTACCCTATACGCTTCTTCTTCTCTTCGCAACGGATAGTCGCCCCGCAGCGCCTCGAACTGTCCGGGGCGGGCTTTCAGTGCGTCGCTGTCGCGCCGTGGGTCGTACATTTGCAGGCAGGCTTCGGCTGTCGAGGCGGCGGTGACGACGGGGTTCGGCGGCGGGGGAGGCGAAATCTGATAATCGGCCTCTATGTGGAAGAAGCGGCAGAGGGCATCCAGCGCCATGCGTGTGGCGTTTGCCTTGCCGTCGGCCGAGTAGCCGGCAATGTGGGGTGTGCCGAGGAACACCTTATTTAATAAGGTAAGGTCGATGTCGGGCTCGTGCTCCCAAACGTCGATGACGGCATCCGAAACCAGCCCGTCCTCCAGAGCGGCGATGAGCGCACGGGTGTCGACCACTTCGCCTCGCGAGGTGTTGATGATGACGGGGCGGCGCTTCAGCGAGCGGAAGAAGCCCTCGTCCGCCAGATGGAACGTCTTGTATCTTCCCTCCTTATATAATGGTACGTGAAAGCTGATGATGTCGCACTCTTGGGCCAAGGTTTGCAGCGACCGGAAAGCGGCCGTTCCCTCACGCTCCTCGCGCGGTAGGTCGTTCAGCAGCACGCGCATGCCGAGCCCCTGAGCCACTTGCGCCACTTTGCCGCCCACGTTGCCCATGCCCACAACGCCAAGCGTCAGTTCCGGCAGACGCATGCCCCGCAACTCTTGCAACAGCAGGAGCGACGATTGCAGGTATTGGGCCACGGAAGCCGAGTTGCAGCCGGGAGCGTTGCTCCACGTGATGCCTGCCTGTCGGCAATAGTCGGTGTCGATATGGTCGAACCCGATGGTGGCGGTAGCGATGAAGCGCACCCGGCTACCCTCCAGCAGACGGCGGTCGCACAGGGTACGTGTGCGGATGATGAGTGCGTCCGCATCTCTTACCAACTCCGGCGTGAAGCCTGCGCCGGGGGCATATACCACATTGTCGGCAATCTTCCCGATGGCTTCGCTGATAAAGGGGATTTTGTTGTCTACGATGACTTTCATTTCTTCTTATGTATATATTACTTTCTCATACACCGTCATTATCTCTGTGGCTATTCTCTCCGGCTCGAAGTTGATGGCGTATTTCTTTCCTTCGGTAATCATCTTTTCCCTGAGCTCGGAATCGGTGAGCGTGCGGGTAATGGCTTCGGCCAGTTCACGGGCATCGGTGGGACTCACGTACAACGAATGCGGCCCGCCGGCTTCTTCCAGACACGAGCCTGTGGCGCCTATGGCAGGCGTGCCGCTGTTCAGCGCTTCCAGCAGCGGAATGCCGAAACCTTCGAACTTAGAGGGATATACAAACACGGAGGCCATCTGATAGAAGGCGGGCAGGTCGTCGAAGGGCACGTCGCTGACGAGCCTCATGCGGTGTTCCAGCCCGTTCCGCCTGAGGAAAGTCTCCACTTTGTCGGCATAGCGGGTGCGCTTGCCCACGGCTATCACCTCCGTCCCATCGGGCAGAAAGGGCAGGGCTTGCGCCAGCAGCATCAGGTTTTTCCGCTCTTCGATGCTTCCCACATAGAGGATGTATCGGGAGGGCAGGCGGTACTTCCGGCGTACGCTCTCTTTCTTTTCGGCATCGACGGGGCGCTTGAAGCTGGCGTCGCAACCCTGATACACCACGTCTATCTTCTCCTCGGGGATGTGGAAGAAGTCTATGATGTCTTGCTTGGTGCATTGGCTCACGGCGATGATGCGGTCGGCATTCTGGCAGGCCTTGCGGAATTTGTAGGCGTAGATTTTGCGGTCGATGTACGGGTAATACTCCGGATGGCGCAGGAAGATGAGATCGTGGATGGTGACGACGCTGCGCACACGGCGAGCTTTGCGTATGTTCAGGGGCAACTCGTTGCTCAGGCCGTGAAACAGCCGTATGCGGTCCTGTTCAAAGTCGGGGGTGACGCCCCATACGCGCCACAGCGAACGCAGCCTTTTCCAGAAGCCTGTGCGGGGGCAACGCATGTCTACGTTATATCGTTGAAGGAGGTTGTCCATGCACGCTGTCTTTCCGGGATGGGGAACGTACAGCAGATACCGCCCCACAGGGATGGTCTCGGCAAGGCTCTCGATGACGAACCGGCTGTAGTTGCCCAGTCCGGTTTTGTTTTGTGCCGCTCGTTTGGCGTCGAATCCTATTTTCATGGCTCTTTTTTAGGCACAAATATAGGTAATATTTGGATGTGGAGCGTCCGGCTTCTTTAAATTATCTATCTTTGCGGCATGAATGGTATGAACGATGGTATGAAAAATGAAGTTATGACACAGTTGCGGCGTTTTCGCGCTTTCTTGCAGAAACCCTTTTTCAGCGACGGCCGCACCCTCTTCGGCTTATGGCTCTTGCTGCCGGTGATTGCATCTTTGCTGAAAATCTCGAAACACAACAATTACCTCATCTTCAGATATGTCTTTTGGCATACGATAGAGCAGAAACCGCTCTATGCGGCCTATGACGAGTATTGGGACACGAACCACTACGGCCCTTTCTTCAGTCTGGTGATAGCCCCCTTTGCCTTGCTGCCCGGATGGGTGGGGATGCTGTTTTGGCACATTGCCTTGTCGCTCTGCCTCTATTATGCCATACGGCGGTTGCCTTTTCCCCACCGCAAGCGCATCTTCCTCTACTGGTTTTGCGCCCACGAGCTGTTGACGGCACTCTTCATGTCGCAGTTCAATATAGCCGTTGCTGCCATTGTCATAGCCACTTTCTATTGCATAGAGAAAGAAAAGGAGTTCTGGGCGGCGTGTTTCGTCATGCTGGGCACGTTCGTGAAGCTCTACGGCATCGTGGGACTGGCATTTATCTTCTTCTCCCGGCATAAGACCAAGTTCGTGCTGTCGCTGCTGCTTTGGGCGGCAGTGATGTTTGCGGCCCCCATGCTCATCAGCAGCCCCGACTATATCGTGTCGCAGTATGCCGACTGGTGGGAGAGCCTTTCGGCAAAGAATGCCGAGAACATGTTTTCGGGCTACCAGAACATCTCGCTGCTGGGCATGGTTCGCAAGATTTCGGGTTGCGCCGCCTATTCCGACCTCTGGCTCATAGTCCCCGCCCTGCTTCTTTTCGGTCTTCCCTATCTGCGCCGCGAGCAATACAAGTACGCCTCTTTCCGCTATGCACTGTTGGCTTCGGTGCTGCTGTTCGTGGTGCTCTTCAGCACGGGCAGCGAGTCGAGTTCTTATATCATCGCCTTTGCCGGAGTGGGCTACTGGTATTGGTCGGCTCCTTGGAAACGTTCCGAGTGGGATGTGGCGTTGATGGTTTTTGCCTTCGTGCTGACGAGCATGTCGGCATCCGACCTCTTCCCGGCCTTTGTCCGTAAAGAAATCGTACGCCCCTATGCCTTGAAAGCATTGCCTTGTTTTGTGATATGGCTGAAGTTGGTGTACGAGATGTGCCGCATGAACTATGCTCCCGTGGAGGAGGAAGCAACCGATGCCGGAGCAGAAGCCCGATGCCGGTAGGGAAACCGGCAAGGAGAACGGTAAAGAAGCCGATAAAGAGTCTGTCTGTGCAGAACTTTCAGGATGAATGTTTGGGCTTGAGGAAGCGTTTGAATTGTCTTCTTTTCTCAAACCTGTCTAATGCGTGCATCACCTGCTCCACGCTCTTCCCGACATTCCATTTGCGCTGCATGGCATATTCCTCTACGATGTATTGCAGCAAATCGCGTCTGTGAGTAACCCGCTTCAGATTGTCCAGACACTCTTTGCGGGAAAGCGAAGCCTTGAATACGGAGCGGTTGGTGTCGATGACGGAAAAGCGGAATCGCCCCTTTTCATCGGTGTGATAGAGGATGTTGGCCGGATTAGGGTCGCCATGCATGAACCCCTTGCTGTGCATGGATACAAGGAAAGAGGCCAAGGCCGAAGCCAGCCGTTTGTCGAAGTCGGTGCTTGCCACCAATACCGGATGGAGCGGCGGGTAATTGCATGCCGTGGATATGAAATAGCCGGTGTGGAACAGTCCGTTTTTCCTGCATTCCACATATCCGATGCCTTCGGGTGTGTCTATCCCGATGGAGTTCAGTTTCCCGGCATATAGAAAAGCTCTTTCCGCCTTGCTTTTGCGCCAGAATGTATAAGCCAATCGCTGGATGAGGTTCGGTGTTTTGTATCGCTTCACAATCCACTCGCCGTAAGCGGTATTGAATCTTTTGACCACATTACGGCCTGCATATATCACTTCTCCCTCTCTCTCGAACGCTTCGGGCAGGCGGGCAACGAAGTCGGAAGCCGATTGGTATTTGGGCTGGACGATTATTTTCATGCGTTCAGGCTTGATTCTATTTTCTTTGCGATATCTTGGGCGGATATTTCCGTCAGGCAGGCATAATCACCTCTGAGGCAGGGCTTGTTGCCGAAGATGGAACACGGACGGCAAGGCAAGTCGGTCTGCACCGCATTGTCAAGGCTTTGTCCCCATCCCATGAATCCGGCAAAGGGATGCGTCGCACCCCAGACGGAGACAACCGGTGTGCCCGTGAGCGAAGCCAGATGCATGTTGGCCGAGTCCATGCACACCATCACTTCCAAGTGGCTCATCAGAGACAATTCGCCGCTCAGTTTCAGTTTTCCGGCCAGCGACACCACGTTGTCGTAGGGTTTGCTCCAGCGTTCCAACTTCTCCGCCTCGTCCTTTCCGCCTCCAAACAGGAATATCTTCCGGTCTTTGTGCGATGCGGCTTCTTCGATGAGTTTCGTGAGGGTGCTCTCGGGCAATATCTTTCCTGCGTGTGCGGCAAAAGGGGCAATGCCTATCCAATGCTTGCCGTCGGGCAGACCTGTCACTGCCCGGAAAAGACCCGCCTCTCCTTTGCCTTCGCCATAGATGGAGCGGAAGGCCGCTTCTACGGGGAAACCCAACTGCCGGAAGACATCGGCATAACGCTTGAAGGAGGACGTCAGCGGAACCAGCTTCTTGTTTCGCGCTCTTGTAAGCTCTTTTTTCTCTTTCCTTCCTTTGTCTATATGTGCCGTCTTCGTGCCGCACAAGGCGAACAGGGTGCGCAAGAGTTTGGAACGGAGCACATCGTGCAGGTCGGCCACGGCATCGTATCTCTCTTTCTTGAGCTCACGGAACAGGCGGAACAATCCGCCCGCTCCCTTGTATCGGCCTACGTCGACACCTTGAAACCGTACGTTGGCAGGCATCTGCCCGAACAGGGGAGACACGAAAGGCTTGCTCAGTACGGTGATTTCCAACTGCGGGTATCGACGGGCCACGGAATCGATGACCGGCACGGTCATTGCCACGTCGCCTAATGCTGAAAGACGGATGACGAGTATTCTCATTTCTTGCCGTAAAGAACCGGATTCAGGCTGGGGTCGTTATACATCTTCATCTGCTTGTACACCTTCATATACTTATGTCCCGCTTCGATGTCGGCAATCAGTTGGTCGATGGCGGAGGAGAGGTCTTTTTGTTGTTCCAGCAGCACGTTCAGTTTGGCTTCGCACTGGGTGTGGTGTTCGGGAGTGGTATCGGTGCGCTCCACTTCCTGACGCATGTGATAGATTTTGAGTGCGAGGATGGAGAGGCGGTCGATGGCCCATGCCGGACTTTCGGTGTTGATGATGGCATCGGGGCTTACCCGCACGTCCTTGTATTTGTCGAGGAAATAGCTGTCTATCAGTTCCACCAAGTCCGTGCGGTCTTGGTTGGACTTGTCTATTCTTCTTTTAATCTTCAAAGCCTCCGCCGGGTCGATGGCGGGGTCGCGTATAATATCTTCCAAGTGCCACTGCACGGTGTCGATCCAGTTCTTCAGGTACAGGTAGTACTCGATGCTTTTCAGCGGGTAAGGATTCCGGATAGGGGTGTCCACATGGTCGTTCTTGTGATAATCAAGAATGGACTCTGTAAAGATGCGGTTGCCGAGTGTTGTAAAGCTCATAACTTCAGAGATTAAATGATAAATATTATTAAAGGACAAAACTAAGCAAAGTTTCTTACATATCCAAAATTCAGAGCCTGCTTAAGAGTTTGTCCGAACTCTCCGTACTCTCTTGCCTGAGTTCGGTACAGGTTGTTTCTTCTGCCGAAGATGAGGGGCTGCGTCCTGTCGGGCGGATAATTTCCTGAATACACCGGTTCACGGCTCTCGGGCAGAAGAGAGCCTTTCAGGCCTGCCGCCCTCACCCCCCCTGTCTGACAGCTGCAATCCTTTGCCGTGACAGACGCAAGTGTCCAAGCCGTCAGACACAAGTCTTTGACACGTCAGACACAAGTGTTTGAGCCGTCAGACGCAAGTGTCTGACAGGGTATGGGTAAACATCTGATAACCAATAAACTCTGGCTTTAAACACAAGCTGCCGGGTGAGGCTGTCGACCAGCTTCTTATTCCGAACCCGGGTACTTTCTTGCTTTTTCGATGTCCGTTTTTGAGGTACACCCAGAAAAGAGTTATATCCGATTTTTTTTTGGGGGGGCTGTTTTATCGGGGGAGAAAGAAGAAGCGTTTCTTACCGGTTAATCACCTCTTTATAGACTTCCCAATATTGCTTCGCCGTATTCTCCCATGAAAAGCTCAGCGCATGGGCTTTGATTCTCTCCGGATCTTTATGGCCGTTGTAGAAGTCGTCGAGTCCTTTCCGGAACTCGCTTCTCATCACCTCTCTGTCGAAGTCGTAATTGAAATAGTAGGCATACTCCTTTCCTATTTCCGGCAGGCAGGTGTGTGTGGAGAGGAACACCGGCTTGCCGTATTGCATGGCTTCGATAATGGGAAGCCCGAACCCTTCGGCTATGGAGGGGAAGAGGAAAGCGGTGCAGTGGCGCAGATACCAATGCTTTTCGCTTTCGGGAATGGCACCCGGCAGATGGATTCTGTCTGTCACCTGCCATCGTGCAGCCTCTTCGTAAATCTGCCGTACATACTCCGGAGAGTTGTGGGCGCCGGCAAGTATCAGTTCATAATCATTGTCTTTCAGCAGGCATGCCAGTACGTGGAAGTTCTTTTTGGGATACATGGAGCTGATGGAGAAGAGGAAAGGACGGGCGGGTTTTCGTTTGGGCTCTTCGACAGGACCGTTCCATACGTTGCATCCGTTGTATATTACCCTGACCGGCCTATCTTTCACGTCGAAATTGTTCAGGATGTCTTTCTTGGTCCATTCCGATATGGCAACAATTTGCGAAACCTTCTCTATATGTTTCCCTATTCGTTTGATGATGCACTGTTTTTCTTCCTGCGGGACAGGCTCGTACAGATAGTTCAAGTCATGGATGGTTTGTACGATTCTGGTGCGGAGCGGCATGTAGCGCGTCAGCTGGCAGCACGAGTGCCACAGGGTGATGTTCGGGTTGTAGAGGAAATGCTTATGAAGAAAATGATTTGTTTTCATATACCGGTAGTCGTCTCCCCACAAACCGATAAGCTTTCTGGGCATGTAAAAACTCAAAGGATATTCAGGATTCTGTCGAGCCTCTTCGTGCAAAGCCTGCGCCAGATAATTGCAGAAAGAGAAGAATCCGCAATTGGCATGCCTCATTCGTTCACAATCAAAGATAATCATAGTGTAAGCCTGTTGGGTTTTCTGATACAATCAGAACATATAGTTCTGAAAATGTTGCAAAGATAGTGTTCTTTGAGTATGTACTGACTTTTATTTCTTTCTTTTTTGAATATAATGTGGCATAAATAGTATTTTTGTAGCCTGAAAGCAAACTCAAACAGCCTATGATACCTAAAGTAATTCATTTATGTTGGTTCAGTGACGACCCATTTCCGGTGGAAATAAAACTCTGTCTCGAGACATGGAAACGACTGTTGCCCGATTTCCGGGTGAGGCGTTGGACATATCAGGACGCCAAAGCCATCGGTTGCCGATTCATAGATGAAGCATTGGAAGCCAAGAAGTGGGCTTTTGCTGCCGATGCCGTACGTTTTTATGCCGTGTATAGCGAAGGCGGTATCTATATGGATAGCGACATCTTTATCAAGAAGCGTTTCGACCACCTCATACCCGAACGAGGGTTTGTCACCACCTTCGAAAATGAGAACACGCAATTGCAGGCGGCTTTCTTCATGGGAGAGAAGGGAAACCTGTTCTGCAAGGAGATGTTCGAGCACTATCAGGCAACTCCTTTTCTGAATGCCGACGGCAGCTGCAATACCATTATATCACCGGTGGTGATGTTCAATATAGCCAGTAAGAAAGGCTGTCTGCCCGAAGACAGGGAGCAGCATCCGGCTGATGGCATCACCATCTATCCCTCGCATTACGTGATTCCCCGTCACAAATACCCCTCCACACCCGATACGTTTGCCGAGCATCGCATCTACGGGAGTTGGAGGAAGCGGAAGTTCGGACGTAAACTGGAACTCTTCGTCAAGCACATCTGGCTGACTGTACGTTTCAGCCTTTTGAAGCGGTAGTTCGCCAAAGCGCAAGGGCGGCGGCAACGGTGTCGTCCATGTCGGCATAGGTGTATTGCGCCAGCCGGCCGCCGAACAACACGCGGCTTTGCTGCCGTGCCAATGCCTGATATTGCCCGAAGATGCGCATGTTCCGTTCGTCGTTTATGGGGTAGTAGGGTTCCTTGCCCGGTTCAAAAGAGTCGGGATACTCGTAGGTGATGACGGTGAACGGTTGCGTGCCGTATTCAAAATGCTTGTGTTCGATGAGGCGCGTGTATGGCACTTCGCGTTCGCAGTAGTTCACCACGGCGTTGCCCTGATAGTTGTCCGTATCGTCCAGCCGCTTGTGTTCGAAGCGCAGGCTGCGGTATTCCAAGCGTCCGAAACAATAATCGAAATACTCGTCGATGCACCCCGTGTAGAGAATCTTGCCGGCCATCCGGTCCAGTTCCTGACGTTGTTCAAAGTAGTTGGTGCTTGTACGCACTTCTATCCCTTCCAGCAACGCATCTGTCAGTTTGTTATATCCTCCTATGGGAATGCCCTGATAAGGATCGTCGAAGTAATTGTTGTCGAACGTGAAACGGAACGGGATGCGCTTGATGATGAATGCCGGAAGTTCGGTGGCAGAGCGTCCCCACTGTTTTTCCGTGTATCCTTTGATGAGGCGGAGGTAGATGTCTTTTCCGCAAAGTTTCAAGGCTTGTTCTTCGAGGTTGCGGGGCGTTTCGATGTGGGCATACGCCGCACGTTGCTCTTCGAGCTTGGCTTTGGCCTCTTGGGGAGTGCGCACGCCCCACAGCCGGTAGAACGTGTTCATGTTGAAAGGCAGGTTGTACAGCTTGCCGTCGAAAAGGGCGAGGGGAGAGTTGGTGTATCGGTTGAACTCTACCAACCGGTTGACGTACTTCCACACTTCGGCCCGGTCGGTATGGAAGATGTGGGCGCCGTATGTATGCACATGAATGCCGTCGATATCTTCGCAGTAGATGTTTCCGCCGGTGTGCGGCCGCTTGTCTACCACCAGACAGCGTTTTCCGGCCGCTTTGGCCTCGTGCGCGAAGACACTGCCGAACAGGCCCGCCCCCACGATGAGGTAATCGTATTGCTTCCTCGTTTCCATTCCTTTTTGTTTTTTTATTTTAATGTGCTGAAGGCCTCGTCGAGTGCCTGCTTTATGAAGCAGCCTTCGCCTAACTGTCTGCCCATTTTCAGGGCGTTCTCTTTCATCACGCCGTACTCTTCTTCGGTCAGTGCGTTCAATGCGTTGTCGATGTCGCCCAGCGAGTCCACGGCCATGCCTATGCGGTGCTTCAACACAAACGGCGCCATGGCGGCTTGGCTCCATACGATGACGGGAAGTCCGCTTCGCAGGTAGAACGATGTCTTGTGCGGATTGTTTATCCGCAGGTATTCTCCCCAATCGCCCGAACATTCGTCTATGGAGTCGCCGTCCCACACCAGCCCGAAGTCGGCTTCCACACGGTTTACAAACTCTTCGGAGTTCAGGAAGCCGTGATAGGCGATGTGCCGCCAGTCTTTGGCGTATGCCTCTTCGAGACCTTTGCCGTAGATGTCCAGAGTCCAGTTGCGGATATGGGGATCGAGTTTGTACAGGAATTCGTTCCTCCACCGTCCGAGTCCGCCGGCATAGACCACCGACCGGGGACGGTGGGGCGTGGCGTATCGGGCGGGTTCGGTCTGCGACAGGTAATCGAAGATGCCGAGACAATGCAGCGGCAACCGGCAACCGTGGCGGAGCAGGTACTTTTTCATCTCTTCGTTGTGCACGATGAGAAAATCCGTGCGCGACAGGCGGATGTTTTCTTGCTCCGGTGTCAGCTTGTGGCGGCGGAAAGCCCCTAAATCGTGGATGACGGTTACCACCTTCACCCCTTTCAGGTGTGCGAAGACGCAAGCCGTTTTGTAGAATTTCTTCATGGGGTATTGCAGAAACAGGATGTCTCCGCGTTTCATCTTCGTGAGGATGCGTGCCACCCCGCACACTTTGGCCGTGAAACGGGCCATCATGCCGTTCTGCTTCCTTGTCGGCGTCAGGTTCCGGAATCCCATTCCTTCTACGATGTCGTCAATGTCGTTTTTGGCCTTGTTGGCCGACTGTATGGCTATAAAGTAATTCATAGGCGTCTGTTGCTGTGCTTTTCAAAAAAAGAAAGCAGCATGGTTGTTAAGAAGAACAAAGCTAAGCAAACTTTCTTGCATATCCAATTCGCGGCCCGATTAATTTTGCCCTTACCTGTTTCGACTTGAATCATCAAGGACGGTTCAGCCGCTTTTCCGCCGATTATGCCCTTAACGACCTCGTCCGTCTTTCTGCCGGTTTTGCTTGGTTTGGCGGCGATGAGGGTGTGCTTGGTCTGTATGAACGCAACTCGGAAGTGTGGGTCAAGGCAAAATACAGCTTTTAGCAGTGTTTTGTTTCGTGCATTTTTGCTCGATTGACGTGGAAAAAACATGACAATAGACAGTTTGTGTGTGCCTTTCAGAAGAAGAGTGTGTATTGGCTTGATTTTCAGCGGATAATACTCTCCTTTTCTCTTTTCTTCGAGATGGCGTATGTTCGACACCGAGGAACACGTCGTTCCACACCGAGGAACACCCTCTTCCTCACCGAGGAACGAGGCTTTCGGCACCGAGATACGATTTGCGCCTGTCGTATC
>Ga0129307_1000804_pt1 | contig 42558 bp, 34 predicted proteins | sample P1105metagenome_FD_94437 | JGI IMG/M metagenome (GOLD analysis project Ga0129307, IMG submission 94437) | Capybara group fecal microbial communities from Wisconsin, USA - P1105 metagenome | ecosystem: Host-associated > Mammals > Digestive system > Large intestine > Fecal | place: USA: Wisconsin...
AAACCATACCATCAAAATGTCCCCTCATAAAAAACCCTCAACAACTCGCATAAAAAGAAGGGCTGCCCCTCACGACAGCCCCTCAAAACGTTTGGCAAACCCTCAACAAGTTTGATTATCCAATATTTCATAGCAGGGACGCTTTCGCTTCGCCCTCGGCGTAACGGTACATAAGTGACCGGCCAAAAAGCTATCGCTTTTTACCCGCTCCCTAAGTACCGACGCCTCACGAGACCCTGCTGCTGAAATATCTACGGGCACGTTTTTACTTTACGCAAATCATCATCGTATTCTCCAACTTAACGTGTGTGATAGGCTTCGTCTACTTTCACAGCTAGGAATAAAGTCTTATCCTCCTCATGAACTTTCTTCTGCAGTTCAGTAATTAATTCGTCCCGGTCTTTTTCGTAACCTGCCGGGACTAATATGTCGAATACCAGGTTGGTGTGGGTTACTCCCGGCACTACCCGGAAATCATGAAGGCTTAATTCTTCGTCTATTTCTTTTAATAGTTTTACCACCATTAGACGCAATCGATCCGTTTTCTCGTCCCCCACTGCAATGGGATCCATGTGAATGGTGGCTTCACATCCTAATTTTTCTTTTAACTCATTTTCCAAAATATCAATGGTATCATGAACCGCAAACATATCGCCGTCCCCCGGCACTTCTGCGTGAAGGGAAATCATTACTCGCCCCGGTCCGTAATCATGTACCACCAGGTCATGCATTCCCAGTATCCCTTCCCGACTCAACACGATTTCATAGATAGCATCCACAAATTCTCTGGTAGGTGGCTGCCCCAACAATGGATCCATGGTCTCTTTTACCGCACCAAATCCGGCATACAAAACCAGTCCTGCCACAAACAGACCGCACCAGCCATCAATGTTAATCTGCATGGTTTTTGCAAGAATCGTGCACAAGAATACCACGCTGGTGGATACTGCATCGCTTAAGCTGTCGGTTGAGGTTGCTCGCATGGCTGCGGAATTGATTTTATTTCCGATGGCGCGATTATAATAAGCCATATAACATTTCACAAGGATACTGATCACCAGGATTCCCAGAATCAACGGTGAGGACTCAATTGCTTTCGGATGGCGAATCTTGCCTATGGACTCTTTTAAAAGCTCAAATCCCATTAACAGCACCAGGAAGGACACTATAAGTCCCGACACATATTCAATACGTCCATGGCCAAAGGGATGATCCGGATCCGGTTTACGTCCCGCATAGCGGAATCCCACCAGGGTAATAATGGACGACCCTGCATCCGACAAACTGTTCATGGCATCCGCCACAATGGCAATGGAGCCGCTTAAGGTTCCTGCCACGTATTTTCCCGCAAAAAGCAAAATATTAAAGAGGATTCCCAGTATACTGCAAAGACTTCCGTAACGCTCTCTTACTTCCTTATTCTGATATTCCTGATATTGGGGAATAAACCTCTTTGCCAAAAGTTGAATCATTTCCTTCTCCTCCCGGCTTCAGGCTACTGTTACCGTCACCTGAAGCATTTAGAAAATACTTAAAAACATTTCCTTGGACAACCGTTCCAGCACACGTATTCCCGCATAGCTGTTACCCTTGTCATCCAATCCCGGTGAAAAAATACCGATTCCCATTCTCGTAGGAACCACACCCATAATTCCACCGCCAACACCGGATTTTGCCGGAATTCCCACATTGATGGCAAATTCTCCGGAGCCGTCATACATACCACAGGTGGTTAAAATCGCGTTTACGTAGGTTGCATATTCGCTTTTAAAAATCCTCTCATCACTTCTTGGAGGCTTACCATGGCTGGCAAAGCAATAACCGATACAAGCCAGATCCTCACAGTTAATGCTGATGGAGCATGCCTTAAAATAAGTATCCAGCACCGCATCCACATCTCCTTCAATGAGGCCGTAGGATTTTAACAAATATGCAAGGGCACGATTCTTGTTTCCGGTGCGTTTTTCCGACAGATAAACCTCCTGATTTACCTCTATGGAGTCGTTACACGCCAGTTTTCTGGTAAGGTTTAATAATTTTTCAAACTTCTCCTCTTCGCTTCTGCCTTTAATTAAAGAACACATGGCAATGGCTCCCATGTTCACCATGGGATTTAAATGCTGGCTTTCCAGATTGCCTGCCCGCATATTAATAGCGTCAAAAGGTTTTCCCGTGGCTTCCACACCAATCCGTTCTTTTACAAACTCCTCTCCGTTGTCGATAAGAGCCTGTAAAAGAATAATGGTCTTAACCACACTCTGGATGGTAAAGGAATTCAGGTAATCTCCTGCCCGGTATACCTTTCCGGTAGTGCTGATGACACAGATGCCCAACTGGTTCTTGTCCACCTTTGCAAGCTCCGGAATATAGCTTGCCACCTCTCCTTTCTCCACATACTGCTGACATTCTTCAATTAAATTCTCTAATAATTGCTCCATTTTTTTATCTCCTGTTTCTATTAAAATCCTCTTCATCCATAACCCTTCCCTACATGGCCCCGGTCCTCTGCCCCGGCTTTACCTTTCGTATAATGAAAAACAGACAGGTAGCATGAGCCGCTGCCGTCAACAGCCAACTCACCGGATATGAAATAAACAGACACGGCAAAGTATGTATATAGATAAAAATGCTGTAAATCCACACAATACGGAACCCGCAGGCACCTATTAAAGACACAATGGTCGGTAAGACGGAGTACCCCAGTCCCCGAATAATTCCCACCATGGTATCCATCCAACCACAGATACAATAAGGGGTTGCAATGTATAGCAAACGCTCCATTCCATAAGCGATTACTTCCGGTTTATCCGAATAGAAGGTTAAAAACAATCCCGAACCTGCATAGGCTCCGATTCCCATAACCAGTCCAATTACCGTTACCATACCAAGACAGTAAAGGGCAATTTTTTTAATACGATCCCACTGCCCCGCACCGTAATTCTGGCTGATAAAGCTTATAGCCGTCTGATGCATGGAATTCATGGACACGTATACAAATCCTTCGATACTGGCTGCCGCCGTACTTCCCGCCATGGCAATGTGGCCGAAGGAATTAATGGATGACTGAATCAACACATTGGATATGGAAAAAACAATTCCCTGCATCCCCGCCGGAAGTCCGATACGAATCAACTGTTTTAATTTGTCCGGATAAACCCTTAACTTCTTTAATTCCAGCCTGCAGGCTCCGTCCTCCTTCCGGAGTGCCTCCAATACCAGCCCCGCCGACAAAACCTGCGAAATGGTGGTGGCCAGCGCCACTCCCATAACACTTAGATGGAATACAATTACAAAAATCAAATTCAGTCCTACATTCAAAAAACCCGCACAGATCAAATATATCATCGGACGTTTTGTATCTCCGATGGCTCTTAAAATCGCGCTTCCAAAGTTATACACCATCATAGCCGGCATTCCCGCAAAATAAATCTTCAAATAAATGGCAGATAAGGGAAGCACCTCCTGGGGAGATCCCATAAGCACCAGCATAGGCTTTGTAAAAAACAGTCCTACAAAAATCAATATCACGCCGCTAATCAGAGCCGTCATTACCGCTGTGTGAACTGTTTTGGACACTGCATCATCTTCTCCCGCACCGGTGTAGTTGGCAACCATTACATTGGTTCCTACCGACAAGCCCAAAAACAAATTTACCAACAGGTTCACCAAGGACGAAGTTGAACCCACCGCTGCCAGCGCATTTTCGCCGGCAAAGCGGCCCACCACAATTACATCTGCAGCATTAAACAGAAGCTGCAAAAAACCGGAAAGCATTACCGGTATTGCAAATACCACTAATTTTGGAAAAATGGCACCATGTACCATATCTATCTTATGTGACTTCTTTTGCATTTTACATTCCTTTCCTCTTCATCACGTAAAAGGTCACTCCCTAACCGGACATTGTCTTCCCGTTCCGTCCAGTCTGTAATCCTTTTTCAACAACAGTTCTCCCACCGGCACTACCCGGTATCCCTTTTCTTCTAATCCTTGCAATAGTCTGTCTAATGCCTCAGCTGTATATTTTGCCCCGTTATGGCATAAAATAATGGCTCCCGGCCTCAATTCCTTATGTTTTAGAACCGTTTGCAAAATCGCCTCTGCACCATAATCCTTCCAATCCAGACTATCCACCGACCATTGTACCGGCATATAGCCGTTCTCCCTGGCGGTTTGGATTACTTCATTATTATAGTCGCCATACGGCGGCCTGAAAACCGTCATCTCATATCCCGTAAGCCGCTTCACCCGTTTATGGGGTTCCATCAATTCCTTCTTTTGCGCTTCACGGGACAAGGTGCTCATGTGGGGATGACTTTCGGAATGATTTCCCATTTCATGCCCCTCTTTTAAAATCTTCTTTACATCCTCCGGATAATTCTTTACCCAGCCCCCTGTGGCAAAGAAGGTCACATGCACCTTATGCTTTTTCAAAATCTTTAAAATAGCAGACGTATCCTCATTTCCCCATGCGGCATCAAAAGACAGTGCCACCTTCTTTTCCCTGGTCTCCACGCAATATACCGGTAGTTCCTTCCCATTTACCGTATGAATAACCTGTACTGAATTTTGAAGATATCGTCCGACGAATGCAAGCAATCCTGCAACAGCACTCCACAGTAGAATGGATTGCTTTATTCTTCTGATAATATATGGTTTGTGCTTTACTTCTTTCACATTCTGACCAAATCGTCTTTCTCATTCTTATTCTATGTAAAAGAAGCCTGCATTATCACTCCCGGTGTTCTATGTCTTCCGGCAGTTCCTTCACCTCGGAAACCTCGCGATACTCCGCTACCTTTTCTGTTTCCACCACCGGGTGATCTTTCATACGATCATACTCTTTATAAGCCATCTTCAACATAAGTTTAGAAAGCAGCAACAATACTCCCGTCACAAGAATCATCCAATAGCTGATAAGCTTCTGTACCTCTGCTGAAAACGGATTAATCAAATCTGCCATGGCCACCAGAATTACCACCACGGAAACACACAACACTATACTCCACTTCCCGCTACCCAGACGTTTTAAGTCCAAGGCATCCTGTAGCAAAATAACGGCATACAGCAACCCGATAACGCTGATTGCCACCGGGAAAAAGTCCACAATGGCTGCAGTTTTAATGAAGCCCAAAATTCCCAACACTACCAGGAACACCCCTGCGGAAAATCCATAATTCTGCGCTTCTCTAAAGGCATTTGACAAAAAGTAATGCACAATGGAATAAATTCCTCCGATTACCACTGCACCACACATAAGGTAGCAAATCTTCTCTGCCGATATCTGCGGTACGAATAAAAGCAATGCCCCCAGCACTGCTGCAACGATGGCAACTCCTATTACCATAAGGTTTGTTTGTTTTTCCTGCATAGTAAGTCCACCTCCATAAGCTTTCCTCTATCTTACCATATTTTCGCAAAAAAAGAAACGGTTCGACATTCCTGCCGAACCGCTTGTTTTATTTACTTAATTCATGGATGAATTCTTCTGTAAGGTTACTTTAACCTTCTTCTCTTTATATTTACCGCCATCCTTAACCTGTACAGTCACTTCAACTTCTGTACCGGCCTTATAGTACTGTAACTGACTCTGAAGATCTGCTGTAGTTTTCACTTCAAAGCTGTCAATGGCTGTAATAATATCACCCTGCACCAAACCTGCTTTCGCTGCTGCTCCACCCGGAACAAGATCCTGAATATATACACCTACCGGCAAATTATAAACAGAAGCAATATCTTCGCTGATATCCTGGGGATAAATTCCCAATGCACCCTTTTCACCGTCTGCTACCTTTTCGCGGCTAATAAGAGCCTCTACGATTGGCTGAGCATCACTGATAGGAATTGCATAACCGATTCCTTCTGTATCTTCACTTACCATCTTGGCAGAGTTAATACCGATTACTTCGCCCTTGCTGTTTAACAGTGCACCACCGCTGTTACCCGGATTAATAGCTGCACTGGTCTGAATAGCATTGGTGCTGACATTTTCCACATTTACATTGCGGTTCAACGCGCTGACAACTCCGGTGGTAACGGACTGTCCGTAACCCAATGCATTACCGATGGCAATTACTTCCTCACCAACCTTCAGTTCCTTGGAATCTCCCATGGTTGCAATCTTAATTGCTTTCTTGGTGGAATCCTTCAAATCACTTTTCTTTACGGTAACCACTGCCAAATCCTTGCCGGAATCCGTCCCTTTCACTGTGGCAGAAACGGTTTCGCTATCGGAGAATGTAACTTTGAGTTCCACTGTACCTTCTACCACATGATTGTTGGTTACAATATAAAGGTACGTGTCATTCTCTCCAATAATAATTCCGGATCCTGCCGACTGCACCTGCTGGCTCTGATTTCCGAAAAAGAAACTTGGAACCTCCTGCTCTGAGGTATTGGTAATGGCTACAATGGATGGCATGGATGCATCTACGATGCTCGGCACATCTGTTGCGGAAGAAAGCTGTTTCACATTGCTTTCCACACTGCCGTCCTTATACATAACCACCGCACCGGTATTGGAAACCTCTCCACCGGCCAATTTCACCACACCGATGAATACGCCGGAGCTAACAAGTCCGAATACAAGAGCACCTGCCACCACTTTTACCATGGTCTTCGGAAATCCCTGTAATTTGCGTTTCTGCTTCGGCGGCTCCTGCTGCATATAGGGAGTTCCCGCTGCGTAATACTCCTGCTCATTATGAGTGGTATTGTTATCGTTGTCATTATAATTATTATAGTTGTTATCCATTTTCTAACTCCTCCTTTTCTACTACCTATAGGAAAGATATCCTTCGTATATCTTTCATTCCCTTCGACGAGTATAGTCTAGTTCTTCAATGTGTTAGTAATGTGACGGTTAGTAGAAAATCCCCTGATGTTTGGGAAAAACCTATGTTAAACTGCTTTTTGCAGAAATAAGGTCCCTTTCTTCCAAACATGCTTTTCTTGAAAAAAAGTTATAAATTGTAACTACTAAAGTTGCCAACAGCTTGGCCACGGTATAATGCATGCTGGTATAGGTTACCAAATACCATAAAAGTACCGTATTCATAACCAGGCCAAAACCACTTAACATTACAAAAATAATGAACTCCGCCTGTGTAGATATATCTGTTCTGCGCTGAAAAACAAAGCGCATACTAAACCGGTAGTTAAATACCACCGATACCACAAACGAAAGAATAGCGGACCATAAATAATACAGTCCGGCTATCTCCGTAAGTGCTATTAACAAACCATAATCTATTGCAAATGCCGTTCCTCCTACAAGGGAATGGCGAAAAAACTGCCTGATAAAACTTCGCATCTTTTTCCTCTTCTATTGCTGGGGTGTTGTTGTCCCCTGTTCTTGCTGTGTTCCGGTGGTCTGACCGCCTTCTGTGGTCTGCTGCTCTGTTTCCAGCTGATGCGCCGGCACACCGGTGGTATATACAATATTGTTACTGATCTGCTGCAAGGTTTCTGATGGAGTGTAGGTTTCACTCTCAAACAAAAACTGATGTAAAATCTTTGCATTTGTCAACAGATCCGCCGGAATAACACAGGATCCGGAACCGCCAACGCTGCGTCCCTCACGCTCCTGTGGGAATCCCATGGACTCGCCCATACGGTATTGTAATAAATCCGTTGCCATGGAAAGCATTTCCGACATACTCAAGCTAGTGGCAATATCCGGGAATACCTCATCCATAATCTTGGAAAGGGTTCCCACTCCGGAACTTTTCACCTTCTCCACCATCTTGGAAATTACTTCACGCTGACGCTCCGTTCTCTTAAAATCATCACCTACACCCTTACGTATACGGGCATAAGAAAGCGCCTGCACGCCATCCAAATGGTTAGGGCCTGCTGCTGCCACCCTGCTGGTGGTATATCCGGTTGCCGGGCCAATGTCCCGCACATATTTATTAAGCTGATATGCCTCCTGAGCAGTCAACTCAACATCAATACCGTCAATCAAATTAATAGTCTTAACCAAGGCGTACCAGTCCACAGACACGAATCCTTCAATATCCAAATCCAGATTCTTATTCAATGCCTGAATCATTCCTTCTGCGCCACCGTTTCTACTGTAGGCAGAATTGACTTTGGAATAATTTCCCATATCCGTAACCTGTAAATAGGTATCACGGTAAATGGAAACCAAACGTACTTCTTTGGTCTCATTGTTAATACTTGCTATAATGATAGAGTCCGCATTTCCGGTCTCATAATTACCTACTGTTCGGTTATCCAGACCCAAAAGCACCAAATTCGTATACTTCTTCAGCACTTCCTTGGTCTCTTCCGTCAAATCTTCATTCGATCCGGTATCCTCAATCACAGTCTTCTCTATCTTATTGAGCTTCCAAGCAAACCAGAAAGCTCCCAACAAAATCATAAGAATAAACAGCTCCACAATAAAAAAGATCAACTTACGCTTGTTCTTCTGACGTTTTGTCATCGGTTTTTTCTTTTTGGACATAACATCCTCCACAATCTTATTCCGTAAAGTGAAACAAACTCACGCTTCATCATACTACATTTTCACCAAAAAATCAATCTTTTTATCTAGCCCATAACATCGGAAATAAGATCTGCCAGCTTTCGTGCCTCTTTTTCAATTTCGTTCTGATCTTTTCCTTCAATCATAACACGCACCAGAGGTTCAGTACCGGATGGACGAATCAAAACTCTGCCTTCGCCCTGGAATTTCTTCTCCAAGTCTTCAATCGCCTGTGCGATTGCTCTGTATTCCATAAATTTGTGCTTAATGGAATTCGGCACATGGGCATTTACCAGCGCCTGCGGCAACACTTCCATTACCTGCGCCAATTCAGACAGCGGCTTACCTGTCTCCACCATCACCTGCAAAAGATGCAGTGCAGACAGTAATCCATCACCCGTAGTATTCTCATCCAGGAAAATAATATGGCCGGACTGTTCTCCGCCAAGATTATATCCCTTAGCCTTCATACACTCTAATACATAACGGTCACCCACAACGGTTCTTTCGATATGAATGCCATTTTCTTTTCCCATTATATTAAATCCAAGGTTACTCATAACCGTTCCCACAATGGTATCCTTCTTCAGACGGCCATGATTCTTCATATGAATACCGCAGATTGCCATTAACTGGTCACCATCCACGTCATTACCATTCTCGTCCACCGCTAAAAGACGATCTGCGTCTCCGTCAAATGCAAGACCTACATTTGCACCTTCCTCTACCACACGCTTCTTTAATTCCTCCATGTGGGTAGAACCGCATTTGTTATTGATGTTAATTCCGTTTGGTGATGTATGAATGGCAACTACCTCTGCCCCTAAATGCTTTAATGCTTCAACAGAAGTCACATAGGATGCACCCTCTGCGCAATCTGCAACCACCTTCAATCCGTGAAGATCCACGTCCACGGAACGAATGGCATAATCAATATACTTCTCTGCTGCATCAAAACGATATTCAATCTTACCAACCTTATCACCAATAGGCATAGTCACACCCATCATATTGGCAGTAATAAGATTCTCGATTTCGTCTTCCAGTTCATCGGAAAGCTTATAACCCTCCCGGTTGAAAAATTTAATACCGTTAAACTCTGCCGGATTATGGGAAGCAGAAATCACTACTCCCGCATCCGCCTTATATAATCTGGTAAGGTAGGCAACTGCCGGCGTAGGAACAATTCCCACAAAAATAGCATCCGCTCCTACCGAACAGATTCCCGCCATCAGGGCATTACTCAGCATGCCACCGGAAATACGGGTATCGCAGCCAACAATGATGGTTGGCTTATGTGCGGTTTCTCTTGTTAATACGCTTGCGCCTGCCTGACCCAACTGGGTGGCAAGCTGAATGGTTAATTCGGAACCTGCTACTCCTCTTACTCCATCTGTTCCAAATAATCTACTCATAGTTTCCTCCAAATTACTCTTCGTCGTCTTCCTCAGACTCTTCTTTCTGTTTTACAACCACCATGCCGTTTACCTTAGCAACTTTGCTTTCGGTAAGACCGTTGATAGCCGTCATGATAGGTGTCTTCGTAAATCTACCGGTATCACTGCCCTTCATATCAACGGACAGCTTCACATCCTCCGCGGAAAGTCCCTCCAGAACATCCGGGTCTCCTTCTAATTTTACTAAAACAGTTTTCGTGGAAAAGACGATATCGTAGTCATCACTCAAATTCTTAATCTCGATATTCTCTACCGGTACGTTCAGCTCTTTCACACCTCGTGCGCTGATTTCAACCTTCACCACCACATTATTGTGATCCGCATCCACCAGATCCACACCTTCCGGAAGCATTCCGCTGATTGTAACTGTTTTTTCCACATCGCCTGTTTCTTTTCTCAGATTCAAGGCATCCGATGGAATCTTCAGAGAATCTATCTTCGCCAGAGCATCCTTACTTCCTTTTACTAGGATGGTATCCGGAAGACAGGTTGCTGACTCTAACACATAACCATCCGGAAGTTCTCCGCTGTATTCATATACCACCGGTATGCTCTTGGTTCCCATAATCTGAGCCGTTACCTGTACCGTTGCCGGTTCCAGTGTAAGACTTGCACTTACTATCTTATTGCCACTGGCATCATACATAGTGGGAATCACTGTTTGCGTACGGTTACTGTACATTCCTTCCACGTTAATACCTGCAGTTACTTTATCAATACTCTTGATTACCGATTCCGGTCCACTGATGGTTACCGTTGCCGGGTCACAGCTAACATCCCCAAGGGCATAGCCTTCCATCGGAGTTCCGCTGGTAGTCGTTGCCACCGCGAATTGCCGTGTCTTAACATCCTCTATGGACACGCGCACGTTAGTGGTTTTCAATGAAACTGACACCTTGCTGGCATAACGATCTGCGGTCACCTCTACAGGCACCAATCCAAGATCCAAATCAATTTTGCTCATATCGGCCACCACAGTAAAGTCAGAGGCAGACATACCCTCTACAATAGTCCGCGGGCCTGTAACCGAAAACTTCACGGTATTGGAATTATCAAGTATCTCATATACCTTACCGTTTTCAGAAATAATATTCTCATTAATAATATTCGCCGTAGAAGTAAAGGTCATGGTGGTCTGCGGATTATCGATATTTACCACCACAAGCCAGAGGACAACTGCAATCGCAACAGAGATCAGCTTTAAAAGAAAGTTATTTGTCACCATTCTGACTAGTTTCTTTGCCATGCTCTTTTATCCTCCTTTTCAGTTTTTCTAAACGGCCGGTATCAACAAACAGCTTCTGATTTGCCATCAGACGCTCTTTTAACCGCTCCGGAGTTACATCCCTCTCCAGTCTTCCCTGCTCCGCAACAGACACTTTTCCGGTCTCCTCGGATACAATAATGGTCATGGAATCATTGACCTCACTCACGCCAACTGCGGCACGATGTCTTGTTCCCAGTTCCTTACTTAAGTGCAGGTTATCAGACAAGGGCAGATAACAGGTAGCTGCCACAATCCGGTTACCACGAACAATCACCGCACCATCGTGGAGGGGTGTATTATGTTCAAAAATGTTAATCAGAATCTGGTTCGATACCAAAGCATCCAAGGGAATACCGGTTCTTTCAAATTCTGCCAACACAATTTCTCTCTCAACAACAATCAAAGCGCCGGTTTTAACCTTGCCCATTTCGAAGCAGGCTTTTACCAGTTCCTGTACGGTTCTCTCAGAATACCGTTCCACATTGTTCTTCTGTAATTCCATAAAATTCAAGCCGGAAAAGAATTTCTTTTGACCAATCTGCTCCAACGCTTTCCGAAGTTCCGGCTGGAAAATAATTACCAATGCTGTAATTCCTACGCTTAACGTTCTTTCCGCCAACCATAGGATTGTATTCATTTGGAAAATAGCTGCCACAGAAATAAAGGCCAGAATAACAATCAGACCCTTAAACAGCACCCATGCTCGTGTATTTTTAATCCAGACCATGATATTGTAAACCAGAAATGTAATAATCAAAATTTCTGCAATATCTGTCTTGGTTATCTCCGGTAAATGAACCCAGAACAAGTAATTATTGACAAACGTCTCCAATCCTTGCATACATACACTCCTTTCCAATGATTTCTATTTTACCTGTCAGTCGTTACCCTGACTGCCAAAAGTTGTGACTTTCTTTTCCCGGGCCCGAACCGTCACCTTCGGAACCGCCTTCACATAATAGTAATAGTAGTCGTCTTCAAACTGTACTCTCTCCACCCGGGAATAATCCAAATGGAAGAGGAAAAATTCCACAACAAGGTCAATGCCCAGACTGATAACGGAGCCTACCATCAAACCGATTACACCATCCATGCTGCCCAGCACCAGCTTACCAATCAGAATCGTTACCGTCTGAATTACTACACCAACATAAATTGCTAATCTCCAGGCATTTCGGATACTGGTTTTCCGAATCACGGAAACCACAAGGGCTGTCAGCATAAAAGCGCCTACCACCAACCACATTTCCTTATTATCAATAATCAGTTTCACCACTGCAGAAAAACGCGCAAGGGGATTCTGACTCTCTTCTCCCACAAAAAGAGATGGATTTGCCCGCAGAGCCTTCAGGAAATAATATACCACTGTACCCATCATTACCGGCACTGCACTTCCGGCGCCACTAATCAGTCCTTCCGTTACCGGTAAAGCATAGGGGATTCGAAACATCCAGGCAATGGGTGTCATCGCCAAAAGATATCCCTTTCCCGGCGCAAACCGGAAATACAAAATGTAACACAACAGGAGCAATGCAGCTGCCACCGCAGTTACTTCTATTCCCAGTCCATACAAATTCAAAAGTAAAAAGGCGCTCAGCAACATAGTTCCGATTCCCACCGGTAAAAATGCACTAATAACAGCAAACGCAACGGGAAGTACCGGTTTATGCACCTTTGCGTAAAAGCCCAAAAGGAAGAACACCAGCAGATACGCAGTCAACATCAATACAAATCTGGAAATTGCTTTTGCCAGCGCTTCATTTTTTTCTACAAATCCAATGAGGTTTGTTTTCATTTCCAATAGTTTATTCATATAGTTTCTCCAAACGCTTTAACATTTTTTCGTAGATCTTGATTTCCTTTTCATTTCTCTGATAAATTCGATATCCGCGAATACAACAAATCACAAGATATGCCACTATAAACAAAACATAGGTCACTGCCGCCATTACGACAATTTGCATCGGATCCATAGTAGCAGCCTTGGCCATTAAACTATCCATTCCATAAAGAACCACCAGTCCTGCCAGTAAGCCAAAAGCTATGGTTCCCCAGAAGAAGCCCTTGAGTAGCTGAATGAACATATAATCGCTTCGATAATATCCTCCCGCAGGAATTGCCTTCTTTCCTTTTCCTTCTTCAAAAATCGCCGCCCTGGTCATAGTGCGGACTCTTCCTTCATTAACCATATCTTCTCCTTAAAGAAAAGCCACCCGGAATTAACGGGTAGCTCTTCACTTTAGTGTTTATCGAGGAAACGCATTCTGTCTCTGTCTCGCATATCTTTACGGGCTGTTTCCACCTGCGGTTTGCGGATGGACTTTTCCAACCCTTCTGTCATCTTGGCTGCGCATTCCTTACAGAATCTTCCGGTACGTATTGGTGCACCACAGCTTTCACACTCAATGGTAATGGCAGAATCATCGGTTAAGGATAACCGTTCCTCACGGATCCACTGTTTAATCTGTTTCGTATCTACTTCATTTACCTCGGCCACTTCGCCGATGGTCGCGCCACGATGTTCACGAATATAGTTCTTAACTTCCATGAACTTATCTTCTAACTTCTGTTTACAATCCGGGCAAATCGGTCTTCCACTCAAATAATTAAATAATCTTCCACATTCTTTACAATTTCTAATTTCCATGATTATTTATCCTCCTAAAAGCCTCTGCCGATACATGCAGTGAGTCCATACACAGCCTCTGCTCCTGCCATTCTGAGACACCTGGCAGCTTCATCCAAAGTGGCACCTGTAGTATAGATATCATCCACAAGCAGAATTTGATTTAATTGTACCTCATTTTTCCTTATATGAAAAGCGTTTTTCACATTATTTTTACGTCCAATGTCATTTAATTCTTTTTGGGGCCTGGTTGACCGGCTTCTTTGTAAATAATTCGGATACACCGGGATTCCACATTGTCGTCCTATCTCTTCAGCAATAACCGCTGCCTGATTATATCCACGTTCCCGCAATCGCTTTTCTGCAAGGGGAACCGGCACAATCCCATCCAGCTTCAGCGCCCGCAAATAACCTCCATACCCCCCTGCCAGTTCTTTTCCAAGAAAAATCCCCGCATCCCGGTTGTGTTGATATTTTAGGGCATAAATCATTTTCTTCATAAGATCACTATATTCAAAAAGTCCCCGATTTTGAACAAAATAATGCTCTCTTTTTCCACAGTCATAGCAAAAAGTCTGTCCTTGCTCCGCAACCGTTTTCCCACACCGAATGCAAATAGGTTCCCGGATAAATCGCAGTTGCTTTCTGCACCGCTGACACACACTGCCTTCCTCTTTCACAATAATTCCGCAGCCACAACACCTGGCCGGGAACAAAAGTTTTCTCAGCACTCCCCTAATTCCATCTCCTTCATTCTCTCTCCCAGTCCACTGTATCGTGTCTGCTGTCTTCCATTTTCAACCATCTGCGCAAACACCTGCTCATCTCCTACCAGTGTAACACATTTTTTTGCCCTCGTCACCGCTGTGTACAGCAAATTCCTGTTCATAAGTGGTTTCGGTCCTGCCAAAAGCGGAATTACCACTGCCGGGTACTCACTTCCCTGAGACTTATGGACTGTAACCGCATACGCCAGTTCCAGCTCATCCAACTGCCCAAAGGGATATAACACCCGACGGTTTTCATCGTAGCAAACCTCCATCTGTTCCAACACCGGATCAATCTTTGTAATTTTCCCGGTATCCCCGTTAAATACTCCCATTCCGTTTTCTACCACTACCTGATAGCGATTCACAATTTCCCAGGCCAGCTGATAGTTATTCTTGATCTGCATCACCTTATCTCCCTCACGGAGAACCTGACTGCCCACTTTTTTCTCTTCTTTTCCGGGCTTAGGTGGATTCAGATACTGCTGCAATACCTCATTTAAATGTTCTACTCCCAAAAGTCCCTTTCGTGTCGGCGTCATTACCTGAATATCAAAAGGTTCCGCATCCACATATTTCGGCAGTTTCTGCAGCACCAATTGCAGGGTGATGTTAATAATCTGGTTGGCATCATAACGCTTTACAAAAAAGAAATCCTTATTCTTATTATCCAGTTCCACCATTTCTCCCTGATTAATCTTATGAGCATTCACCACGATGCTGCTTTCATCCTTCTGACGATAAACCTTTTTCAAGCATACAACAGGAACCGTCTTTGCTTCAATCATATCCCGCAGCACACTTCCCGGTCCCACGCTGGGGAGCTGGTCCGCATCTCCCACTAAGATCAATCGTGTCCCCGCCACCACTGCTTTTAGCAGCGCATAAAACAACGAAATATCTACCATGGACATTTCATCAATAATAACCGCATCCACTTCCAGGGGATTCTCCTCATCTCTGCCAAAGGTTCCCTGTTCATCTGCCGCGCCATTCACTTCCAACAAACGGTGGATGGTTTTTGCCTCAATGCCCGTCACCTCACTCATACGTTTTGCTGCACGACCGGTGGGCGCCGCCAACATAATGTCCATATTCTCCATTTCAAAATACCGGATAATGGTATTAATAATAGTGGTTTTACCGGTTCCCGGTCCTCCCGTAAGAACAAGCAATCCTTTTTGTACCGCTGCCATAATTGCCTGCTTCTGCACTTCGTCCGGCACAAAATTCTGTTCCTTCTCCATCATTGTCAGGAATCGCTGCAGTTCTTCCGTTTTTACCTTATAATCCACGTTCAGATCCTGCAACATCCGGGCACATTTGCTTTCCATGTGGTAAAAACCGGAAAGATACACATCCGGGAATTCCTCCCCTTCTCGTCTTTTCAGCACCAATCGCCTTTCCATTGCCAGGTTCTCTACCTGCGTTCCGATAACCTCTTCTTCCAGTTCCAGAATTCCCGCTGCCAGGTTCAAAAGCTTCTCCCAGGGCAGATAGGTATGTCCGTAGCCAGCCGCCTGCTGTAAGGTATACTGAATACCACTTCGTATGCGGTAATCCGAATCAATACGAATTCCTGCCCTTCTGGCAATTTCATCCGCACGTTTAAAACCGATTCCTGTAATCTCATCTGCAATGCGGTAAGGATTCTCATTCATAATCCTATACATTTCCAAACCGTATTTCCGATAGATTTTCAGCCCCAGCGTCATCTGAATACCATATTTTTGCAAAAACATCATCGCCTGCCTAAGGTCCTTCTTTTGGGCAACCTGATCCGCAATGTCCATGGCTTTTTTTTCACTGATGCCTGTAACCTCCGCAAGTCGCTCCGGCTCTTCTTCGATAATGCGAAAGGTATCTTCTCCGAATCGCTTTACAATCCTTGCTGCCAGCGCCACACCAATTCCCTTTATAGCACCGGATCCCAAATACCGTTCCATTTCCAGGGCATCTGCCGGAGCCACTTCTTCGTAGGAAGACACCTGAAGCTGCTCGCCGTAACTCTGATGGACCACCATCTCTCCCCGCAATAACAATGTAATTCCGGGTTCTATTCCACTCATATAGCCTACGGCAGTGTATTCCTCTTCTTCGCTTACAATATCAAAAACCGTGTACCCATTTTCCTCGTTTTGGTAACGAATGTTGGATACATATCCCTGTAATTCTGTCAAGTCCGTCCTCCAACTGCTTTCTGAAAAAAAGCGGGCCTAAAAGCCCGCTCTTGTAATCTTATTCCTCTTTCTTAAGTCCCAGATTCTCCGGTGCGTAATTTACTTTCATCTGTTCGTAAAGCACCTTTGCCAGTCCCAGCTCTCCTCTGTCAGAGCTGATGGAAGCATATTCCTTAATCAGGTTCTCCTTATAATAATCCTTCAACTGTGAGCTGGCTGCATCTGAAGATTCGCTTTCCGGAACCATCTTCTGCATGGACTTAAATACCTGTTCCGTAAAATAGGCTTCAAATTCCTTACAGACTTTCATCAATTCGTCATCGCCGGCTTTGCTCAAATCTCCTTTCAAGCTGCTCTCCAATTCTCTGGAAATCTGAGTTCCACCTGCCGCCTGAGCATAAGCACCTGCTAATGAATCAATTGCCATAGGCTACCTCCTATCTTCTTAAGCTGTTTGCCTGACCAAGCATATCATCAGATGCCTGAATGGCCTTAGAATTCATTTCATAAGCTCTCTGGGCTACAATCAGGTTCACCATCTCATCAGCAACCTGTACATTGGAGCCTTCCAAATATTTATTCACGATGTCGCTCTTAATAAGTCCCTCTGTTGTAGCTTCATTCATCGGAGCGCCGGAAGCATCCGTTACTGCAAAACGGGTTCCACTCTTCTTATCCAATCCTGCCGGATTGTTAAACTGCCATGTACCAATCTTCTGATTCAAGCTTACATAGGTTCCATCCGGACGCATATATCCTAGTTCACCGGTCTTGCTGGTAAACGCCACATTATCAGCCGGAACATCTGCCGGTAAAACAATGGCATTTCCCTCTGTATCCAAAACCGGATAACCATCGGAAGTTGCAAGGGTTACACCGGTAGTACCGATGCTCCACTTAAAATCACCGTTTCTGGTGTAATAGGTTTCTCCATCACCGCCACGGATTGCAAAGAAGCCATCTCCTGCAATTGCAAAAGCAGTAGGACTCTCGCTTGCCAGCATCGCACCCTGGGTAAAATTCGTGGTGGTAGATGCCAGTCTGGTTCCCAAACCAACCTGCGCCGGAATCGGCTTTGCAGCACCATTGGCTGTAGTAGTCTTGGTCTGGATTGTCTGATATAATAAAGACTTAAACTCGGCTTTGTCATTCTTGAAGCCGACGGTATTTACATTCGCAATGTTATTGGAAATCGTATCTACATTGGCCTGCTGGCTAATCATTCCTGATGCCGCACTCCACAATGCTCTCATCATAAGTACTTCACTCCTTCATTGAAAAACTCATCCGATAGTACTATCGACACATTTGCCCTCACACTTCACTTTCTCCGATTATAGTTCAGAGAAAAATCACATTAGAGCTTGCCCAACTGGTTCACGGCCTTATCCATAGTCTCATCAATAGTCTGAATCACCTTCTGGTTGGATTCGTAAGCTCTGGTTACTGTAATCATTTCCACCATTTCGCTTACTACATTTACATTAGACATTTCCAAAACGCCCTGGTAAAGTTCCACGTTGGCATCTTTCACTCTTCCGCCATCCACAAGCTGATACATGTTCTCGCCGTAGTGTTCAATATAATTGTAATCCTCTATGTCCACAACACCAATCTGCCCCATGAACTGATTATCCTGATAAATGTTACCGCTGGTATCCACCGTAAATGGATGATTGGGATCCAGTCTGATAAAATTATTCCGATTCAGATCCGAATTGGATGCGCCATTCTGATTCAATACGAAATCGCCATCCTTGGTTACCAGATATCCTTCCTTTGTCAATGCAAAGGCACCGTCTCTGGTATACTTAATGGAGGATTGCCCTGCCTTATTGGTAAAAGCGATGGCAAAAAATCCTGCTCCTCCAATGGAAAAATCTGTATTATTCTCGGTTTCCCTTAATGAGCCTTGAGAATGATCCGTATAGTTCTCTCCAATCTTAGCACCCAGACGAACCTTTCCCAATCGGTCGTTCAGGTAATAAGATGAAGAATCCTTAATACGGTAACTGAACATGGAATCAAAAGACTGGGTTGTTGCCCCTTCCTTCTTAAATCCATTGGTTGCGGAATTGGCCAGATTATTCGTTAAAACATCCATACGATTCATCTGGTTAATCATTCCCGTGTACGCAGTATATAAGCCTTTAATCATACTCGCGGCTCCTTTCCTTCATAATACTACTTATTCAAATGACTTGCCGGTCATTGCTTCCACATATTTACCGGTTCCGATAGCAACGCAGGTCATAGCATCGTCTGCTACCATGGTATTGATACCGGTCTTTGCCTGAATGAGTTCATCCAGTCCACGAAGCATTGCGCCACCGCCGGTAAGCACGATACCACGATCTGCAATATCGGCTGCAAGCTCCGGTGGAGTCTTCTCCAATACGCTGTGAACAGCTTCCACAATCTGTACTGTGGTCTCTCGTAATGCCTCTTCAATTTCGGAAGAAGAAATCGGCACGCTCTTTGGAAGACCAGTCACCAGGTTACGTCCGCGGACATCCATGCTCATATCCTCTGATAAAGGATAGCAGGTACCCACTTTAATCTTCACCTCTTCTGCGGTTCTCTCACCGATCATCAGGTTGTGCTTCTTTCTCATATATCTTACAATTGCCTCGTCAAAATCATCGCCTGCAATCTTAACAGAGGTACTTACTACCGTTCCGTTTAAGGAAATAACTGCAATATCGGATGTACCACCACCGATATCTACAATCATATTACCACAAGGCTTATCAATATCAATGCCGGCTCCAATCGCTGCCGCAATAGGTTCTTCTATAATAAAAACCTCTCTTGCACCGCAGTTCACTGCCGCATCTTCAACCGCCTTCTTCTCTACTTCTGTTGCACCGCTCGGTACACAAACAGCGATGTTCAATTTACGATAAATCTTCTTACCGATTGCTTTCTGAATAAAGTAGCGGAGCATCTTCTCCGTTACGGTATAATCGGAAATAACACCCTGTCTTAAAGGACGTACTGCTGTAATATTGCCCGGTGTTCTTCCAAGCATTAATCTTGCATCTTCACCGATGGCTTTAATCTTCTGTGTGTCTCTGTCAAACGCAACAACGGACGGCTCTTTTAAAACCACGCCCTTGCCGCGAATATATACTAAAATACTTGCTGTGCCTAAATCAATTCCAATATCTGTAGAAGCCATTTTCTTCCCCTTTCACGTCTATAAATCTTTTCTATTGGTATTGTTGGACGAAATCCAACATCTTACTCATACTATATCTATCTTATTATATACAATCCCCCGCCATTTTTAAAGGGTTTTTTCAACTTTTTATGGAAAATCCATGCGCTTTTAACATTCTCTAAACTTTTTGAACTTTTTTTCTATTTCTTCACACAGTCTTCACATTCCAACCATATACTCAATAATGTACTAGCTATTAGCTAATATAATTTTTCATAACTCATGTGGCTTACGACTTCGGTTGTAAGCCACACTCCCCGAAAATACGGGCATCCAGTGGATGCCCTTCTTTTTGTGTAGGCAACGAGCCAAGAGTCACAAAGTGAAGAGCCGTGGATAAGCTTGCTTATCCTCACGGCTCTTTATTTTGGGATTATGGGCGACTGCCCATCAGCGAGTACGGCAGTACGAGCTGCTGGCTCGTTGCCTACACACTTTTGAGGGAGCACGGGCGACTGTCCCCTCACATTCGGGTTGAATCGGCGATAATCCTCCTCCTCCGCCATCTCCGCCTATTTTTTCAGCACCACTCGTCAGAATCTGTGAATACTATCTCATTATCCCCTACAAAATCTGCAAAAATCGCCAAGTTTCCGCTCTGCATATGGCAAATCGCCGAGCAGCCCCTTGGTGCATCGGCGATTTTAATTTTTTGTTCACATTAGGCGCCTATCATTTTAAAAAACTCGGCGTATCGGATTTTTAAATCACACTTATCGCCGACGCCGCCAAATGGCACAGCTTAGCCTATGTGCAAAGTAAAAGTTCGCTACAGGTATTTCTTCAAATACTGTCCCGTATAAGACTTTTTATTCTTCGTAATCTCCTCCGGCGTTCCCGAAGCAATAACCATACCGCCTCCGTCGCCGCCTTCCGGTCCCATATCAATAATATAGTCGGCGGTCTTAATTACATCCAGATTGTGCTCAATAACTACTACCGTATTTCCGCCTTCCGTCAGCTTGTGGAGAATTTCCACCAGCTTGTGAACATCCGCAAAGTGAAGACCGGTAGTAGGTTCATCCAACACATAGATTGTCTTACCGGTACTTCTCCGACTCAGTTCCGTAGCCAGCTTAATACGCTGAGCTTCTCCACCGGAAAGGGTTGTGGACGGCTGTCCCAGCTTAATATAGGAAAGTCCTACATCATACAAGGTCTGAATCTTTCTTTTAATAGAAGGAACGTTCTCAAAAAAGGTTACCGCTTCCTCTACCGTCATATCCAACACTTCGTAGATATTCTTTCCCTTGTAACGAACCTCCAGGGTCTCCCGGTTGTATCTTTTACCACCGCATACTTCACAGGGTACATATACATCCGGCAGAAAATGCATCTCTATTTTCAAAATACCGTCACCGGAGCAAGCTTCACATCTGCCTCCCTTCACGTTGAAGCTGAAGCGCCCCTTCTTGTACCCCCGGGCTTTCGCATCCGCCGTTGCTGCAAAAAGATCACGTATCATATCAAACACACCGGTATAGGTTGCCGGATTACTTCTCGGGGTTCTTCCAATGGGTGACTGGTCGATATCGATAATCTTATCTAACTGCTCCACTCCATCAATTCCATCATGAAGGCCCGGCACCGTTCTTGCACGGTTTAACTTCTTGGCCAACGCCTTGTACAGAATCTCATTGGTGAGAGAACTTTTTCCGGAACCGGATACACCGGTAATGCAAGTTAGGATTCCCAAAGGGATCTGCACATCAATATTTCTAAGATTGTTTTGGCGTGCACCACGAATGGTAAGGAAACCGGTGGGCTTGTTGCGTTTCTCCGGTACCGGAATCTTAATCCTTCCGCTGAGATATGCTCCGGTAATCGAATCCGGATTCTGCATAATCTCTTCTGCTGTTCCTACTGCTACCACTTCTCCACCATGTTCACCGGCATAAGGTCCGATATCCACCACATAATCTGCCTGTCGCATGGTATCTTCATCGTGTTCTACCACAATCAGAGTATTTCCCAAATCCCGTAAATGGCATAGGGTTGCCAACAGTTTATCGTTGTCCCTCTGGTGAAGTCCGATGCTGGGCTCATCCAAAATATAGGCCACTCCCACCAAGCCGGAGCCCACCTGCGTTGCCAGACGAATTCGCTGTGCCTCACCACCGGATAAGGTTGCGGTGGCTCGCGCCAAAGAAAGATATTCTAATCCAACATCCACCAAAAAGCGAATGCGGGAGCGAATCTCTTTTACCACCTGAGCACCGATTTTTTCCTGCTGAGGCGTCAGCTGCAAATTCTCCATATATTCCTGTAACTGCTTAATGGAAAGCAGTGTTGTTTCGTAGATATTCTTATCCCCTACGGTCACCGCTAAAGATTCCCGTTTCAGACGCTGCCCATGACATGCGGCACAAGGAGTTATGTTCATGAAGCTTTCATACTCCCGCTTCATCATATCCGAACCGGTTTCCCGATAGCGGCGTTCCTCGTTGCGAACCAATCCTTCAAAGGCAATATTATAATCCCCTTCTCCACGCTGTCCTTTGTAATGCACCATTACTTCACGACCGCCGGTTCCTTTTTCCAACATTTCCCGAACATCCGGTTTCAAATCCTTCCATGGGGTGTCCAGGCTAAAACCGTATTCATTGGAAAGCGCCACCAACAGGGCATGGGTAAAACTCTTTTCATCCGAAGAAGACTGCCATCCCATTGCCTGAATCGCACCTTCATTCAAACTTAAAGAAGTATCCGGCACCATCAAATCCATATCAAATTCCATTTTGTACCCGAGGCCGGCGCACTCCGGACAGGCACCAAAGGGATTGTTGAAGGAAAAGCTTCGCGGTTCCACCTCACTAATACTGATACCACAATCCGGGCAAGCAAAGCTTTGGGAAAACTGCATGGGGTCTGCCCCAATAACATCCACTGTCATAAGCCCGTCCGCCAATGCCAGGACATTTTCCACGGAGTCCGTCAATCGCTTTTCCATTCCCGGCTTTACAATCAGACGGTCTACCACAATCTCGATGTCATGCTTGTTATTTTTTTCCAGTTTAATCTCTTCCGTCAACTCATATAAATTTCCGTCTACAATTACACGAACGTAGCCGCTTTTCTTAGCCCGTTCAAACACCTTCTGGTGTTCTCCCTTCCTTCCCCGGACAACCGGCGCCAGAAGCTGAATCTTCGTGCCTTCCGGAAGTTTCATAATCTGATCCACCATCTGGTCTACTGTCTGTTTGGAAATCACCCTGCCGCATTCCGGACAGTGAACCACTCCCACCCTGGCAAAGAGCAAACGGAAGTAATCATATATTTCCGTAACGGTTCCCACTGTGGAACGGGGATTCCGGTTGGTGGATTTCTGGTCAATGGAAATAGCCGGAGAAAGACCTTCAATCTTCTCTACATTGGGTTTCTCCATCTGCCCCAAAAACTGTCTTGCATAGGAGGACAAGGACTCCATATATCGCCGCTGTCCCTCCGCATAAATTGTATCAAAAGCCAGAGAAGATTTTCCGGATCCGCTTAATCCCGTTAATACAATAAAAGAATCTCTCGGCAAATCCAAGTCTATATTCTTTAGGTTGTGCTCACAGGCACCCCGAATTTTAATAAATTTCTTTGTTTCACTCATGGTCTAATTCCTCTATCATCTTTCGAAGGGAAAGCATTTGATCCCTAAGTTCAGCCGCTGCTTCAAAGTTCAAGTCCGCAGCCGCCCGGTTCATCTGTTTCTTCACATCCGCAATACACTTCTCCAATTCTTTTCGGTTCATGGATTCCGGATCTTTTTCAAAGCGTGCTTCTTCCTCCGCAACTTTCTTCGTTATACTTATCAGTTCCCGCACTGCCTTCTTAATGGTAGTCGGGGTAATACCGTGTTCCTCATTATATGCCATCTGCAGACTTCTTCGTCGATTGGTCTCCTCAATGGCCACCCGCATGGAATCCGTCACCGTATCCGCGTACATAATTACATGGCCCTCACTGTTACGCGCCGCACGTCCGATGGTCTGAATCAGGGATGTTTCTGATCGCAGAAAACCTTCCTTGTCCGCATCCAAAATTGCCACCAAGGTAATCTCCGGTATATCCAATCCCTCTCGTAACAGGTTAATTCCCACCAGAACGTCGAATACTCCCAGACGCAAATCCCGAATAATTTCCGCACGTTCCATGGTATCAATATCCGAATGTAAGTATTTTACCCGAACGCTGACTTCTCTAAGATATGCCGTTAAATCCTCCGCCATCTTCTTGGTAAGGGTTGTCACCAGAACCTTATTTCCTTTCTTGGTTTCCTTTCGGATTTCTCCCAGCAGGTCATCAATCTGTCCTTCCACCGGTCGAACGGATATTTCCGGATCCAACAATCCTGTGGGTCGTATAATCTGCTCCGTGCGTAAAAGCTCATGTTCCGCCTCATATTCATTTGGCGTTGCCGACACAAACAACATCTGATCTATCCTGGATTCAAATTCCCCAAAATTCAAAGGCCGATTATCCTTGGCCGATGGAAGGCGAAAACCGTAATCCACCAGCGTCGTTTTTCTGGACTGATCCCCGGCATACATACCACGAATCTGCGGAATGGTTATGTGAGACTCATCCACGATAATCAAAAAATCATCCTTAAAATAATCCATCAGAGTATAGGGTGGCTGTCCCGGCTGTAGTCCTGACAGGTGCCTTGAATAATTCTCGATTCCCGAACAGAATCCGGTCTCCCGGATCATTTCCACATCAAAATTGGTCCGTTCGGAAATCCGCTGCGCCTCCAGCAGCTTATCCTCACTCTTAAAATATTTTACCCGATCTTCCAGTTCTTCCAGTATATCCTGAGTAGCTCCCATAATCTTCTCTCGAGGAACCACATAATGGGACGCCGGAAAAATAGCGATATGCTCAAGACGCGCTTTTACCTCACCGGTCAACACATCTACTTCTGTAATCCGATCAATTTCATCTCCGAAAAATTCTACCCGGATGGCACTGTCGCCGTAATCTGCCGGAAAGACCTCCAGCACATCTCCCCGCACCCGGAAGGTACCCCGTTTGAAATCCATTTCGTTCCGGTCGTACTGAATATCAATCAGCTCCCGGATTACATCATCTCTGTCCTTCTGCATTCCCGGTCGCAAGGATACCATCATATTGAAATAATCCACAGGGCTTCCCAATCCGTAAATGCATGAAACGGAAGACACTACCACCACATCCCGGCGCTCTGACAGGGAGGCCGTAGCCGACAACCGCAATTTGTCAATCTCTTCATTAATGGAAGAGTCCTTCTCTATATACGTATCCGTGGAAGGCACATAGGCCTCCGGCTGGTAGTAGTCATAGTATGACACAAAATATTCCACCGCATTCTCCGGAAAGAACTCCTTCATTTCCCCGTAAAGCTGTCCTGCAAGAGTCTTATTGTGAGAAATAATCAGGGTTGGCTTATTCAATGCTGCAATCACATTGGCCATGGTAAACGTCTTACCCGAACCTGTTACACCAAGTAAGGTCTGAAACTGGTTTCCTTCCTGAAATCCTTTCACCAGTTCCGCAATGGCTCTGGGCTGGTCTCCGGTAGGCTGATATTCAGAATGCAATATAAATTTATCCGGTCGGTTCTGCATGAAAAGCACCTCCAAACACACGTCGTTTTCTACTCATTGGACTTTCAGCATAGCACACTTTCGAACATATGTCCACCCCCTCCAGGCAATATCCGCACCGCCGCAAAAACGAAAAAACGCGCACCCTTTTTCCGGATGCGCGCTCTTATAAAAGCTCTTTTTTTACTTTTTCGTCTTGTTATATTCCGCCAGCCCCCCGGTGATGACCTCAGCCAACGACTGTTGATATGCTTCATCACACATATTTTGAAGCTCCTCTTCGTTGCTCATATAGCCAATTTCCAGTAAAACTGCCGGCATTTTCGCATCCCGCAGTACCTGGAAATTTCCATACTTACTGTCCTGAACCGCAATGCCGCCTACCCCGGCCGCTTTGACCATGGCCTCGGAAAAAGCCGCACTATCCTCACCGTAATAATAGCTTTCAAATCCGTAGATATCCGGGTCATCCTCATAAAAGTTACAGTGAACGCTGATAAAATAATCCACCTTCGCTTTATTAGCCATAACGCCCCGCTCCTTCAACCTGGGATAAAAGCTGTCATTCTCACGGGTCATGGTAACAATCGCGCCCTCTTTTTCCAGGGTATCCCGCAGTTTCAGCGATACCTGAAGGGTAATATCTTTTTCCATGATATCATCTACCACACATCCTGGCACCCTCTCACCATGTCCCGGATCAATCATCACCTGAACATTCTTAAGAGAATACTGTTTCCGGGCTTCTGTGTTCCCGGGCTTCTCTTCCCGATTTTCCGGCTCTGCAACCTGCGTCGTGGCAGGTTTTGTAGCTGTAAAATGCCGAAAAAGACTTACGCACAAAAAACCTACGCCAACCAATACCAGTATAATTGCCCCTGCGATTCCGGCATAAATACCCAACCGCCTTCGCCGTTGCTGTTTCTGGTAACGGCGTCTTCGTTCTCTTCTATCGAATCCGTCCACGAATCACCCTACGCATTTCTTCCGCAACACTGTTTGTATTTCTTTCCGCTGCCACATGGACAGGGATCGTTTGGATATACCTTTGCAACTTCTCTCTTCTTAGGTTTGCGTACTCCGGAGTCATCCTTGTTGGTTCCGGTTACCTTGGCAACCTGCTCGCGCTCTACCTTCTGTTCAACCTGAACATGGAGTAAAAGCTTCACTGTATCTTCCTCGATTGCTGCAGTCATGGCATCAAACATGTCATAACCCACATTCTTATACTCTACAAGCGGATCCTTCTGTCCGTATGCCTGCAAACCGATTCCCTGACGAAGCTGATCCATATCGTCAATGTGATCCATCCACTTGCGGTCAATCACTTTTAACAGGATTACGCGCTCTAATTCACGTACAGCCTCTTCTTCCGGGAATTCCTTCTCCTTGGCTTCGTAAAGCTTGGTAACCTTCTCTTTCAGTTCATCCACAAACTCGTTAAGTCCCTTGCCCTTCACGTCTGCCGCTGTAACCGGTGCCATGGGGAAGATTGGTAAAAGGAGTTCATTTAACTCTTTCAAATCCCACTCTTCACTGTTGGCAATGCTTCCGATACTGATGTTGGTCTGCATTTCCACAACATCCAGCAACATCTGGAAAATGGAATCCCGCATGCTCTCACCCTCCAGAACGCGGCGACGTTCTTTGTAGATGATTTCACGCTGTTCATTCATTACCTGGTCGTATTCTAACAAGTTCTTACGAATACCAAAGTTGTTACCCTCAATCTTCTGCTGTGCTTTCAAAATTGCACCGGATAACATCTTATGCTCAATGGGTTCGTTCTCAGGAACACCCACAGTATTAAACATTGTAATCAGACGCTCAGATCCAAACAGACGCATTAAATCGTCTTCCAGGGAAATAAAGAACTTGGATTCACCCGGATCTCCCTGACGTCCGGAACGTCCACGCAACTGGTTGTCAATACGACGGGACTCATGACGCTCGGTGCCGATAATCTTCAAACCACCGGCTTCTTTTGCCTCATCGTCCAACTTAATATCCGTACCACGGCCGGCCATGTTGGTTGCAATGGTAACAGCACCGTGCTGTCCTGCCTCAGCTACAATTTCAGCCTCCTGCTCGTGGAATTTCGCATTCAATACGTTGTGTGGAATACCCTGTTTTCTTAAAAGGGCGCTCAGTTCCTCGGAAGCCTCGATGGTAATGGTACCAACCAATACCGGCTGTCCCTTCTCATGAGAGCGTTTAATCTCCTCCACAACCTCATGGAGTTTCTCTTTGTGTGTCTTATATACAGAATCCTCGTGATCGATTCTGGCAATCGGACGGTTGGTTGGAATCTCAATAACGTCCATACCGTAGATATCACGGAACTCTTTCTCCTCGGTTAAAGCAGTACCGGTCATACCGGCTTTCTTATCATACTTGTTAAAGAAGTTCTGGAAAGTAATAGTTGCAAGTGTCTTGCTCTCACGTTTCACCTTTACATGTTCCTTCGCTTCAATGGCCTGATGGAGACCGTCGGAATACCGTCTTCCCGGCATAATACGTCCGGTAAACTCATCAACGATTAAGACCTCATCATCTTTTACCACATAATCCTTGTCTCTAAACATCAGGTTATGGGCACGAAGTGCAAGAATGATGTTATGCTGGATTTCCAGATTCTCCGGATCTGCCAGGTTCTCAATGTGGAAAAAGTCTTCCACTCTCTTCACACCATCTGCCGTAAGGTTGACCACCTTGTCCTTCTCATTAACAATAAAGTCTCCGGTCTCTTCCTGAACCACACCCATTAAGGCATCCATCTTGGTATAGTCCGCCAGGTCCTCGCCTCGCTTCATCTGGCGTGCCAAAATATCGCATGCCTCATAAAGCTTGGTAGATTTACCACTCTGTCCGGAAATAATAAGCGGTGTTCTTGCCTCATCGATTAATACAGAGTCCACCTCATCGATGATGGCGTAGTGAAGTTCACGCTGTACCAACTGCTCCTGATAGATTACCATGTTATCTCTTAAGTAATCAAAACCAAGCTCGTTATTGGTAATATATGTGATGTCACAGGCATAGGCTTCTTTTCTTTCATCATGATCCATGCTGTTTAAAACCACACCTACGGTGAGTCCCAAAAACTCATGGACCTTTCCCATCCACTCTGCGTCACGGGCTGCCAGATAATCATTGACTGTGACAACATGAACGCCTTTTCCTTCCAAAGCATTCAAATATGCCGGCATAGTAGATACCAAGGTCTTACCTTCACCGGTCTTCATCTCGGAGATACGTCCCTGATGAAGTACGATACCGCCGATAATCTGTACACGGTACGGCTCTAATCCAATGGCACGCTTTGCACCTTCTCTTACAGTTGCAAAAGCCTCTACCAAAAGGTCATCCAAGGTCTCTCCATTTGCTAATCTTTCTTTAAATTCAACCGTCTTATGACGAAGTTCTTCATCGGTTAGTTTCTGCATCTCAGGCTGGAGTGCTTCAATCTTATCTACGATTGGGTAGATACGCTTTAGCTCACGCTGACTATGCGTTCCGAAAATACTGGTAATTACACTCATTTCCTAATTCTCCTAACTTTGCTACAATAGAAATATTGTACCACAAAGGCACGAGGCAAGCAAGCGCAAAGTACTTGCATTTCGCCCCTTTTCTATGCTATACTAGCCCAATAGGAGGGATGAAATCATGGAACATTTTAGCTATACAACTTCTGGAACCTGTTCCAGACAGATTGACTTCGATATGGCAGACGGCGTACTGCACAATGTGGTATTTACCGGCGGTTGCGACGGTAACCTGAAAGCCATCGCTAAGCTTGTAGAGGGTAAGAAAGCAGCAGATGTGGTAGAATTACTGGCAGGCAACACCTGCGGTGACAAAGCAACCAGCTGCGGCGATCAGTTAAGCCGTGCCTGCAAGAAAGCACTTGGTGCATAATTTTATATTTTTAAGCACAGGAAAATCCCCGGAACCAATTGGATCCGGGGATTCTTTATTCCTACCGTTCTAAATAATTTCCGATAATTTCTCGCGTACACTCTTGGTTACTTCCGCTACCTCTTCCGTAGCCTGTACAATTTCTTCGGAGGAATCTACCAACTTACCTACCTGCTCTTCCATGTTATGAACTACGCCGGTAAGCTCTGTTGCATTTTCCAAAAGTTCAGAAATGGCAACACCAATATCCTCCTTGGTCTGGTTACTTTCGCTGGCAGTATCTTTGGAGTTATCCGCCAGCACCTTAATCTGGTCTGCAACTACCGCAAATCCACGTCCGGCTTCACCGGCACGGGCTGCCTCGATGGATGCATTCAACGCCAACAGGTTGGTCTGGTTGGCAATATTGATAACATCCTCGTTGTTCTTCTCCAGATTACTCAAATACTCTTCAATATTCTGCAAAGATTTCTCCAGGCTCTCGGTAAAGTCACGAACATTACCGATAACCTTCAAAATATTCTCGCTTTCCTTTGCATTATTGGCGGATTCTGCTGCCATGCTGTCTACCGTATCATGGAGGGTAGAGAAATTCTCTTCAATCTGCTGGGACATCATATCTTTACGCTCTTTTCCCTCGGCTGCCATGCTCTCCATGTGCTCAACCAGCTTGGCATTATCATCTTTTTCCTTGGCAACCACGTCCTTGACATAGTGAACACAGTTACCTTTATAGTTATCACCGTTGAAAATCGCTTTTGCCATGCCTTTACAAGTAGAGTATCCGCAGCAATGGCAATTAATCTCCCGCTTCTCTTTGGTGTCTTTCAGCATATCATTAAAGATTACATCATACTGAGCTTCTGTAGGCTCCTTCAAGCTGATACCTTTGCTCTTATCCGTATAGCGGCGGATAAAATCCTCCAGATTCAGCTTGGAAAACTCCTTGTTCAGCCGATCCAGTCTCTGCTTCGGAGTAAGATTTCTTCCCCAGGCGGAACGCTTGCCATCCTGCTTGCTTTCCATCTTAATCTTTCCAACGGTATAGTACGCATCATCCGTCTTGGACTTCTCCGGCTCCACACCGGTTCCGCATAAGCAACCCTGGGCACAGTTTAATGCGTCCACAAATAAATACGGAGTCTGTCCCTTCTTAATACGATCCGCATTATTCTTCAGATAGTCGTACATGTGCTTCTCGCCTTCCATCTGGCGAACCATGGCATCCTCACCCAGAAGCCAGTACACATTCTCCTTCAAACCGCCCGGCATCGGATAAATGGATCCAAGTCCGTAAGGAATTTCATCACTGACCGGAGTTCCCTTAATCTTATGGTCACGCACATACTGCATCAGGTGATCAAAGGTTACATTATATTCTACCATCTTATGGGTGTTGGGATCATCAATTTCATTCTTCTTGGCGATACACGGACTGATAAATGCCAGCTTATCCGTAATCTTCATGTATTTCTTAGCATAAATTGCCGCACACATCATAGGACTGTGTACCGGCATCAGCTTTGGTAACAGTTCCGGCAAAAACTTCTCGATATACCCAACAACTGCCGGACAGGGCTGGGAAATACCACCCATAAAATTATGCTTCTGGATGTAGTTGATGTATCCCCAAGTTGTAATATCCGCACCAAAGGATACGCTCAAAATCCGGTTCACCCCAAGAGCCTTCAGGCCACCCAACACCGCCTCATACTCACGGTAATAATTCGCTTTAAAGGACGGTGCCACCAAAAGGGAAATCTTAACCCCTTTCTTCAGGTCTTCAAAAAACCGCTCCGTATCATCGTTAAACTGCCTTGCCCCATGCTCACATACATCAAAGCAGGCTCCGCAGGATATACATCTATCCGGATTAACATACACAACATTCTGCCCATTCTCATTCCGAGCCACATTGGCACCGGGAGTGTTACAGGCACGAATACACCGGTTACACCCAATACACGCATCGGTGGTATACACTAACTGTTCCATAGTCCGCTCTCCTTTTCGCAAGTATTCTTTTATCCGTATTATCTAGTGTCTGCAAAAAATTTCTTATCAATGTATTATACTGCCCAGCTGTGAATTCTTTGTTAACAAACCGTGAACGTCCACCTCCCACATTATGCGCCATCAACCTACCGTTTCGCCGTAAACGTAAAAAAGTGCAGAAATGTGTGCGCACCGCGATTTCAAGCCCTAAGCTTGCGAGCGGCAGCACACATTCCTGCACTACAATTATATTTTATTGCGGAACCGTTCAGCCTGCTGACGAATCAGTTCTTCATCTTCAAAATAATTAATCTGCATAGCCGCTTTTACCTCGGAAAGGGTCTGACGACCTTTGGCTCTGGCAGCCTCGGTACCTTTACGAAGCACTTCGTAAACTGCCGGAATGTCCTGTTCCCATTTTGCACGACGTTCTCTGATAGGTGCAAGCTCTTCTTCCAACACTTTGATTAAGAACTTCTTCACCTTCACATCTCCAAGACCACCTCTCTGATAGTGATCTTTTACCTCCTGCAGATTGTTGTAATCCGGCCAGTATTTTGGGAAATGCTCGTCCTTACAAAAAGCGTCCAGATAGGTAAATACCGTATTTCCTTCAATCTTGCCCGGGTCCTCCACGCGGATGTGATCCGGATCGGTAAACATACTCATAACCTTCTGCTTCACTTCAGCCGGAGAATCGGAAATGTAAATACAGTTACCCAAAGACTTACTCATCTTTGCCTTACCATCTATTCCCGGAAGACGGCAACAATTCTTGTTATCCGGTAAAAGAGCCTTCGGCTCAACCAAAATACCTTCTCCGTAAATATTTCCAAAGCTTCTCACAATCTCTCTTGTCTGTTCCAGCATCGGAAGCTGGTCCTCACCTACCGGCACGGTAGTTGCCTTGAATAAGGTAATATCTGCCGCCTGGCTGATGGGATAGGTCAAAAATCCCACCGGAATGCTGGTTTCAAAATTACGAAGCTTAATCTCTGACTTCACCGTCGGGTTACGCTCCAAACGAGATAAGGTTACCAGATTCATATAGTAAAAACTTAACTCACAAAGTTCCTGCACCTGAGACTGAATAAACAAATGACATTTCTCCGGATCCAATCCACAGGAAAGATAGTCAAGGGCTACCTCAATAATACTCTGACGAATTTTCTCCGGATTATCCGCATTGTCCGTTAATGCCTGGGCATCTGCAATCATAATATAAATCTCATCATATTCTCCGCTGTTCTGTAAACGCACCCGCTCCCGCAAAGAACCTACATAATGTCCGATATGTAGCTTGCCGGTGGGGCGATCCCCTGTTAAAATAATCTTACTCATTTTCTATCCTCACAATATCCATTTCATTAAACTATCTTTCATTATACGGTTTCCCGGGGGAAAAGTCAAAAACTTTCCTGCACTGCATCCTCCGGAATCAGGTCTTTCAAAGAAGTAGTTGCTTTTTGCAAAACCTTCTGTTCCACATGCTCCGTGATTTCTCCGGAAATCCGTTTCACTTCCGCCTCAAACTCTCGCGCCGACAAAAGCTTACAGCCTGCGCCTGCAATGATGACCTGCTCTAATCCGTCGGAAGTTGCCACCGTCACATCGTATTTGCGCCCCATCTGGTGTGCGCATCGCTCAATATACTGATCTGCCGTCTCTGCTTCTCTGGTATATACCACGGTAATATTCTTATAAGAAACAATCTCCGTCTGATGTCCCTTGGTTTTGTAGGCATCATACACCAGAATCACAGATTGCTTCGTATAGCCCTGATAGTTGCACAAAATATCCTTCAGTCGATTTCTGGCGCCTTCAATATTATTCTCCGCCAGCTCTTTTAAGGTCGGCCAGGCAAAAATAATGTTATAGCCATCCACCAGTAGGTAGCTGTCCTTTTTGGGTGCCGGCTTGTTCTTGTGGCGTGCTTCCTTATCATAATCGTAATCCGCCGGCTTTTCTTTAGGTACGGAAGTTTTCTCCTTAGGCGCTTTTTTCTTTCCGTTCCAGGTTCCTCTTGCCCGGCTGTCATCCAAGGTATCCTCCTCAAACTTGGAAGGAATACTGCCGTAGGTTTTTTCAAAAATCTCCTTCAATTCCTTCTCTGTCATGGCGGCATCCTTCGGGGTAATCCCTAAAATCCGTTGCTCTTCTTCCCGCCGTTTTCCTTCGGCCTTCACTTTTTCCGCCTCCAGAAACATCTCATATTCTTCTATTTCCCCTGCGGTTTTGCCACCGGATACCAGCGGCAAATGCATATGCTGTTCCACCTCGTACCAGGGAACAATAACGCCGGCACCATGAGTACAAAAAACAGAAGCCGACGGGTTTCGCATATCGCTTTCCGGATCATAGCCAATCTGCTCTAACACCTCATCCTGATTATGACAGGGTGCATAGCCGAATAACCGGCAGGACAGTTTCCCTAGGCCTCCGGTATAAGATAATACCTCGGTCTGGTAGCCGTTTAAGGTAGCCACCGGGGCCGTTCCCCTAATAATGGATTCTTCTCCCGCAACTTCCGGTGCTTCAAACTTGGCAAAACGGGCATTTAAATCCGTCATGGCCCGTCCCACCTGGGCCGTTGGTAGAGTCAGGGTAAAAGCGAAAATCGGCTCAAGCAACACCCCTTTTGCCTTCATCAGCCCCTGTCGTACTGCCCGGTAGGTAGCCTGTCTAAAGTCTCCGCCTTCTGTATGTTTTGGATGAGCTTTCCCCGTCACCAGTGTAATCACCATATCCGTAATGGGGAAACCGGCTAATACTCCCTTATGCCGCCTTTCCTCCAAATGGGTTAGAATCAAACGCTGCCAGTTTTTCGAAAGAATATCCTCGGAGCAATCCGTGGCAAAAGTGAGGCCACTGCCTCTTTCTCCCGGCTCCAGTCTTAGGTGGACTTCCGCGTAATGGCGCAAAGGCTCAAAATGTCCCACACCTTCTTCCGTACTTTCAATGGTTTCCCGATAGACAATCCGTCCCGTTCCAAATTCCACCGGAATCTCAAATCGTTTGGATATCTGATGTTTCAATATTTCAATCTGCACCTCACCCATGAGCTGCATCTGAATTTCTTTTACCTGTTCGTCCCACACCACATGAAGCTGAGGATCCTCTTCCTCCAACTGTTTCAGATTTGCCAGCATCCGACGGCTGTCAATGGTGGAGGGATATTTCACGGCATAGGTCAACACCGGGGTTAATACACTTGCTGCCCCGTCGGTTTCGCAACCGATACCCTGACCCGGATAGGTACCGGAAAGTCCCGGAATACTCACGATGCTTCCGCTCTCGGCTTCCGTAACGTCTTTATATTTTTCACCGGAATATATCCGGATCTGATTTACCTTTACGTTCGTTTCTTCCCCAGTTTCCACATCCCGTAAAGTAATGGTATCTTTCAGTTTCAGACTTCCGGAGGTAATCTTTACATGGGTCAGACGCACATCCTTGTCATCTCTGGAAATTTTAAAGACTTTGGCGCCAAATTCCTCGCCTGCCTCCTTGGGGGTTGCATAAGCATACAATGCCTCCATCAGTTCCTCCACTCCTTCATCCCGCAGCGCAGAACCAAACAGGCAGGGAAAAACCTTCCTTCCCCGAATCATAGCCGTTATCTGTTCCTCAGTCAGACTGTCGGTTTCTAAATATGTCTCTAGAAGCTCCTCATCTCCGGCTGCTGCCGTTTCCAGAAAAGCGGTAGTATGAAGCTCCTCACAGTCAGGGGAAAGCTTGTTTTTCAGTTCTGCCAGAATCGCTGTTTTATCCGTATCCGGCTGATCCATTTTATTTACAAAGATAAAAGTGGGAACTTCGTATCGCTCCAAAAGCTTCCACAGAGTTTCGGTATGAGCCTGCACCCCATCGGTGGCACTGATAACAAAGACGCAATAATCCAGGACCGACAACACCCTTTCTGCTTCCGGCGCAAAGTCGACGTGTCCCGGAGTATCCAACAAAGAAACAGGCCGGTCTTTGATGGAAAGCTCGGCCTGTTTGGAAAATATTGTTATTCCACGTTCTTTCTCCAGCTCATCCGTATCCAAATATGCGTCTTTCTTATCCACCCGCCCCATCTTGTTAATGACGCCGGTGTGATACAGAAGTCCTTCGGAAAGCGTTGTCTTTCCCGCATCGACATGAGCTAAAATTCCTAATACTACGTGGTTCATTTACTTATACATCCTTTGATTACTCGGATTCCTCCATTGCTTTTTCAAAGGTTGCTTTGATATGAGAAAATTTCTCATTCATAATGTAGCAGACATAATTCCCTTTTGCAAAAACTACTGCCTGTTCTGCAATCTCCACCTGATCCGGAGCATAGTTTTCGTAAGTTTTCTTTCTGCTTTCTTTGAACTCTTTCAGGTTCTCAACCATGGTATCCACATCCTCTTTGTCTTTTACAAAGACAACAGCCACTTCACTGGCCTTTCCGTCGGATGCATAAGAATAGAAGTAATCCTGTATCTTATCATACTCCATATCCGACAAAGTTGCAAAGAGTTCTTCTGCATTTTCGTCCTGACTGCTGATGGTAGTCATATCCGGCAATTCATCCTGGGTATTTAACATATCCTTCTGAAGTTGCACGATGTCCACGCTACTGCAAACAGTCTTCTTTTCCTTATCGTCTTTGCCGCAAGCTGTAAACATTCCCAATATCATACAGCCTGCCAGCAATAAAGGTGCAATTCTTCCTGCTTTTCTCATACTTTATTCTCCATCTTCATTTACATAACCGGGACAGTTGTTTTTGCTGCCATCCGCATCTGTTCAAGCTGCCGGCTCTTCGTTATTCTCTACCGGCTCTTCGGACTGTCCTTCGCCGTAGCTTCCGAGACCTTCACCGTTATAGTCGCTGAATGCCTTATCAAATGCCTTCTGAACCTTCTTCTGATCCTCTTCAGACAACTGGCTTTCGTTGTTTTCGTTGTTATTATAAAGGTTTAAGGTAACGGATAATACTTTTTCCTTGTTCTCGGTTTCAATCAATCCGAACTGTACATCTGCCGGATAATTGTTGTTTACCAATTCCTGAATCTTATTTGCCATTTCAGATAAAATCAATTCCTGATTCTCATCAACGTTGGTTCCAAGATTGAAGGAAATCATTTTCTTTTTACCTTTTTCAAACATACGACGAATCATCTTTGGAATCTTGTAAATATCATCACATGCCTTTGCATTCATTACTGCGTAGTTGTACTTGGTTCCGATGGCTGCCGGGAAATAGCTGCGATCCCAGTCATGACCTCTTGCGCAAAGATCGTCGGTCATATTAAAGTTTGCGTAGTTTGCATTCTCGGAATCAGAGTAGCAGTCTACGAAATACCAGTCACCGTCCAATTTCACTTCATCCCAAGAATGGTAGCTGTCATTGTTATGTACAACCTTACATTCAATACCAAGCATCTGCATAAAGAGACGGAAGGTGGTTGCGTAACCTACACATACCGCATTGTGTCCCTTCAATACTCCATAAGGTGTGGAAACTGCTTCCGCATTATTTCCGGTAGATAATAAAGAACTGTTTCCGGTGGAAATGTTCTTGCATACCCACTCATAAATGGCAACTTCCTTTTCGAAATCCGTCATACCTTCCTTGATTTCTTTGTCGATAACCTTCTTTGCCATATCCAGGGTTGCCTGTTCTTTCTGGTTTAACTTAATCTTCTTTTCTTTTTTATCTTTCTTGTCGCCGTCCTTGCTGTCGTCTTTCTTCTCATCTTTCTTGCTGTCAGCTTTGTCATCAGCCTTTGCTGTTGCACCGATTTCCTGAAGATACGCATCGGAAATCTTCTTGGTAGACTTGATGGTATACTCGCCTGCGATTACCACATCGTCTTCTTTGGTTGCTTCTTCTTTGTCTTTTTCACTTAACTTCTTTAACTGCTTATCAACGGCCTGCATTTTCTTGTTCATATACATACCGCCTACTGCTACACTTCCAATTACTGAGATAAGAATCGCCACCAGTAAAATATAGACTCCTATCATTTTTCCTTTTTCCATTGTTGTTCTTTCCTCCCAGGGTTTCATTTTTCTTAACGACTATTAGATTATGCCGCATAAGAAAAAGTTTCACCTTTTTGTAAATTTTTCAAAATTTTTATCTGGTTGTAATCGCCTTTGCCAATTCCTTCAGCTGCAACAGGTTCTCCTCCGTGGCATGAGAACGAATGCTGACTACCGGTTCCACGAATTCCATACCCTTCATTTCTTCCAACCGCTGACGCATGAGCTTGGCGGCTTGCGGCGCCCAGGTTCCGTTCTCGATAAAACCTACGGTACGGCGCTGATAATTCTTTGCCTTCAAGTGTTCTAAGAAGGTTTCCATGCAAGGAAACAAACCACCGTCATAGGTTACCCCCGCCAAAACCATGTGGTCGTAACGGAAGGCATCGGATAATGCCACAGATACATCCACTCTGGTAAGATCCATTAAAACCACACGCTTCTCGCCGCACCCCCGAACATATTCCGCAAGCTTTAATGCCGCCTCCTTGGTATTTCCGTAAATGGACGCGTAGGCAATCAGTACCCCTTCTTTATCCGCATCATAGCTTGCCCAGATTTTGTATTTTCTTATATAATAGTCAATGTTATCCTTTAATACCGGTCCATGCAGCGGGCAGATCATCTGAATATCCAGCGCTTCCGCTTTTTTCAAAAGATTGGATACCTGCACGCCGTATTTTCCTACAATATTGTAGTAGTAACGTCTTGCCTCGATGGACCATTTTTCTTTTACATCCAATGTTCCGAATTTGCCAAAAGCGTCTGCGGAAAACAGGATTCCCTCACTGCTTTCGTAGCTTACCATAACCTCCGGCCAATGTATCATGGGTGCAAAGATAAAATGCAGAGTACGTTTTCCAAGGTTCAGTTCCCCGCCGTCTGCAACTACCTGCTGTCTTTCCGGATAGTCGGTTCCGAAAAACTGTTTTAACATACCGAAGGTCTTGGCATTTCCTACCAGCTTCGCCTCCGGATATTCCTCGGCAAAGGCTGCGATGTTGGCGGCGTGATCCGGCTCCATGTGAGAAATCACCAGATAATCCGGCTTTCTTTCTCCCAGTGCCCCTTTCAAGTTCTCCATCCACTGCTTGCTCACTCTTTTATCGGCAGTATCCATAACTGCCACTTTTTCATCCAGAATCACATAGGAGTTATAGGAAACTCCATGTTCCACCGGGTACTGTCCTTCAAATATATCCAGATCATAGTCATTTACCCCAATAAAACGTATATCTTCTGCAATTTTGATTTCTTCCATATTCAAATTCCCTCCTGAAAATGCTATACTTCTATTATAAATATTCACCCGCGGAAAAACAAGCTGTTTTCACAAATGGGGGATATACTTTGAATTATCTACACATTTTATTTTGTTTACAGGAGGGGTACTATGAAAAAACGTGTATTTAAGACACTACTTAGTTTTTGCCTGGCGGCATCTTTATGTTTACCGACACTGCCGGTTTCCGCAGCAGGCGCAAAGGATGTTTTAACGCAAAAAGCTGAAAAAATGTCTCTGCAGGACGCCCGGGACAAAGGAGAATTAGCAATCTACGGACTGTATGATATCAACAAAGACGGAACGGTGGAGCTTTTCTATCTGACGACCAATTTTTCCGGCAAAAGAACCACTTTGAAAGTGTATGGTTATGGAAGCAAAAAGACTACCCTGGTACAGACCTTTCAAAATGTTCAGGCTGCCAAAAGTTATCAGAAAACCATACTGATTAAGACAATCAAAAACAAGATAACCACCTACTCTGCCTATACATATAAGAGCAAAAAGCTCACCCGAAAATCCTACTATAGCTACAACAGTAAGAAGAAACTGTATACAAAGAATGGCAAGAAAATCAAGAAATCCGAATACACCAAATACCGCAAATGGTTTGATGCCAGAAAAGCACTTCCGATTGAGAAGTACTCTGAAGAAGCCATGAAGATTGTGCAAATGCCTTATTACGAGGAAACTTTAAACACCTGGTATTTACCGGATGCTTCCCTAAATGGCGTTATGTCCAACGGAAATGAAGTTGCTTCTTACAAGGTCACACTTATGCGTTACGACAAAGATGGGCAGGCACAGATTGAAGATTCCATCACCTGTGATAGAAACACCACACCGGAACGTACCACCATCGGAAAGTTCGATATTACAAAGCTTGCTTTACTGGACACTGAAGAATTTTATGATTATGAAAGCACCCTGCTTGACGGAGCGGACTTTGTCTTTGTCACATCTCTGCGGCCAAGCAATGCACCCTTCGTCCTTCCAAGCTACGAATTCCCTGATAATGCAGATGTACAGGGCTATGACTTAATTGGAAAATACACCATTTCCGGTGCAACTTTCCATCTGTCTAGAGCTGATTTTTACTTTGGAAAGAAAGGGGAGGAACCGAAGCTTTTTGCCTCCTACTTCTTTGACCGTCTCCCTTACGACGGTTTTGAAGCACCGATTCTTTATGAAATTGAAGGTTTCTCTTTTACCGAGGAACCCATCCACTGGAATAAAAATGATAAAGTAGAAGATCAGTTGGACCTTACCTGGACGGAAGTTCCGGGGGCCACCTCCTACATTATTAAGTACTGTATCGACGAAAAGGCAGACTACGCCAAGTGCACCTACAAAACCGTTCGCACAACAGAAAACAAGGTTTCCCTGCAGGCAGAAAAAGGAAAAAGCTTCTACCTTGAACTGTGGGCAGAGCTAGAGGTCAACGGCGTATCCATGCGATACTGCATCAACCTTGGTGAAAAACGGGGATATGAAAATCTCTATGATGAAACCGAATAGATAATTTGAGAACCCCGAGCGGCATTCGCTGGAATGGTTTATGATCTGTTATGGAACGAGTCAAAGCAAAAAGATGCAACCTATAAGAATTATCAGTTGCATCACTGTATGGTGCTTGCGCACCTGTGTAAAAATGTGGGAGATGAATTATTTTATGCAAAGAAGGAGAAAGTTAGCCTTCGGTGTGATCGTTAGGAAGGGGTTCTCTATCGCTTGGGTTAGCGCATAAGAACTCATTGTGAGATGGTTGAAGTTTTTGGGGTGTAATGGTGGTAATTACAGCGGCATTACCAATAATAAGACACCATAGTGATAGGAAAAAGAACTACAAAACCATGTCCAACATTTTTTTGTTTTTGACATGGTTTTGTAGTTTGCAAGTTTGAAAAATGCGGGTACAATGTTTTTGTATTTAAATACAGCAGGAAGGTCGATCTTTAAAATAGTAATAAGGAGATTGAAAATGTTAAAACAAAAAATATTGGTCGCTTTAGGCATTGTTGTAATTGGTATTTCTTTTTTTCATCAAAATAAGGTTGATGTGAGTGCTGCGGAAGGAAACGAAGATATATCCGAACTCGTGTATGAAGATGATGAAATGGGAAAATTACTTAATTCTTTTGAGGAGGCGGAAGTTGAATATGATGAGCAACAGCATATAATACATTTACATGTTGAAGATCCATTTAGAAATGGTGTGATAGGATTGTTTATAAACGATATTTGTGGAGATGCGGCATTAGGGAGACTAAAATTGGGGAAGTTTTTGTGTGATGCAACATTTAATATGGATGATTTGACGTATTTTCATCGAATATCATTACAGAATTCGGCAGGAAAAGAGCTTACGCATATAGAAAAAAGAGTGGTGGCTACAGTTAACGAATATGGTGGTTTGCAAACAATCATTGATTTAGGTAATGGAAAAAAAGTGGATTTAGGGGAAAAGTCGGCATTAGGACTGCTATCTGAAAGTTCAGTATTAGCTGATTATGAAAAGACGTATTATATCTTGGCAAGTAAAGCAGTTGCTATTAATTCACAGTCTAATTATGAATATAATAAGCGTTTAGAGGATGAAGGAAACGGTGTTAATAAGGGAAATTATATTTATAATCAAACTGAGGCAAGGAAAGCTGGATATAAATCAGCAGAATACAAATTTGGATTTGGAGAGGCGAAATTTAAAAATGTAGGGTGTGAGATTGCGGCATGCTACAATGTAGCTATCGCGTTGGGAAAACCCGAACGATTGTCAACGACGATAAAATATGCGGAAGGTCATATGAAGATTCATATAGCTTTTGGACATTGGGGATGCTCGCCGGAAGAGATAAAAGAATACTTAGAACATAAGGGGTTTAATTATGTGCAAGAGAAGACGATGTATGGATTGAAAAGGGCGGCAGATGGACATAGACAATGTAAAATAATAATGTCTAGATGGAATGATCCAGTAACAACCGGATTTCATACGTTTTATGTGAATAAGGTTGGAGAACAAAATTTCCGGGGATATAATCATGAATATCTAGATGGACCTGGACCAAGAAAAACAAGTCTGGACTCTTTTGATGATGGTGCTGGTTTCATGCAAGGGTATGTTATATGGAATTGAAAGATAAGAAAAAACGAAAAAAGCGAATAGCGAGAGCCGTAATTTGTGGGAGCGTACTCCTGCTGGCCTTATATTTCAAGCTGCAGTTTGGTAGTCCGAGCTTTTATGACTATGAGGGAAAGGTATGGAAGAGTCGCGACGGAAAAATCATGCTTGAGGCAGATGTTAAGGGAGAGGTGAAGCTAGGACTAGAAGGGATTCCGCGAGGAGATACTCTAGGAATTCGCGGCGTTCCGGGGAGAATGCGAAGCTTTTCTATAAGTTATTATGGCGGATATAACCGCGTATGGGATATTAGTAATTACATTATAGGAAAGACGATGTTTCTATATGTCAGGAAGGACTATGTCGCAAATTATGGTGGACAGTGGTTTGTCTTACGGTTAGAAAATAGAACATAGAAGGGACTAAGAATTTCCTTCTGTAAACAATTGATAATAAGGTCTTTTATGATAATAATCATAGGAGACCTTTTATTATGGCAAGTAGAGAAAAGAAAGAGTCTATGAAACTTTTTCTGTAAATAAGGAATAGCGAATGAGGTCTTCTATGATAAAATAAATTCATAGGAGGCCTTTTATTATGGCAAAAAGAGAAAAGAAACCGGTACATAAAGTTG
>Ga0129307_1000805_pt1 | contig 42389 bp, 45 predicted proteins | sample P1105metagenome_FD_94437 | JGI IMG/M metagenome (GOLD analysis project Ga0129307, IMG submission 94437) | Capybara group fecal microbial communities from Wisconsin, USA - P1105 metagenome | ecosystem: Host-associated > Mammals > Digestive system > Large intestine > Fecal | place: USA: Wisconsin...
GGACGCTGTCTACGCAGCCTGACGGCTGCGGCAACCTCGCTCACGGATAGATCCTGCGGCTCCATCCGTGACCAAGGTTTTTACCACGGGGTGTCCAACTTGTTATTGCAATTTGCGAGGAAAAAAAGCTCAAAAACTTTCAGGCAGTGCAAACCACACTTTTTAATCTCTTTTTTGATTCTCAGAGCCTGGATCAGGCGGCGGAAGAGATTTCCACCGCGTTCGGCATACCGGTCACCGTATTGGATCGCTTGGGCCGGATCAAGGGAAAAAGCCGTCTGCTTCCAAGAGAGAACTCCACATCCGAAAAACTGGAGATCAAGATGAACGGTGAGCCGGCCGGCTGGCTTTGCCTGTATGATCTGGAGGGCTGCCAGGATCTTCATACGGAACAGGAGACGCTGGAAAAATTTCTGATCTCGCCGCTGTCGCTGTGGTTCTACAGCAGGAACCTGGAGGACATGGTGGTTATGAAGATTAAGAACAACTTTGTGTGGGATTTGGCGGAAGGAAACTACAGTTCGATGGATGAGATGTCTCGGCAGGGGAGGCTGCTGCACTTTGATCTTTCCCGCCCCTATACCTGTGCGCTGCTGCAGGTGGCGGCACGGGAATCCTGCTGCCGGGTGGGGGAGTATTCCGATGAGACCGCCCGGAATATCACTGCCATCGAGACAACCATTCTGGAAATCGGCGGAGGGATGAAGTTGCGGCTGATGGTGGCGGACCGCAATCTGCACTTTATCATCTACGTGGAGAATGTGCGGGAAGAGGGCGGCCGGACAGCGGAGAGCTTTTTCGACGCGGTAGAAGCCAGGCTGTCCCAGGAATTTCCCAGTCTGATATTCTATTGGGGCATCAGTGAGACGACGCAAAAGACGCCTGATTTTTCCCACCTCTATCACAACGCGTCCCTGGCGCTTCGGTACTGCATGAGCGAAAAAAGCGGAAGCCGCCGCTTTACATTCAAGGATACGCAGGAGTTCCAGATCATCTCCATTCTCTCGGAGCATCCGGAAATCCGAAAGACCTCAGAAGAGGTGATGGGCAAGCTCCTGGAATATAACGGAAGCTCCAGGATGGATCTGATGGCCACCTTGACAGAGTATATCAAAAGCAACTACAACACCAGCCTGACGGCCCGGAATCTGCATATTCACCGGCAGTCCTTGCTCTATCGTCTGGAGAAGATCGAGGCGCTGACCGGCCTGTCCTTGACAAACCATAAGGACCTGTTTCTTCTGGAGATCTATTCCCGAATATTTTCTGACTTTTAAAGACGATACTTGAAAAAAGGAGGCCTGTGGGCCTCCTTTTTACAGATTTTTTTTAATGGTATTAATGGCACCTTTTTCCAGCCGGGACACCTGGGCCTGGGAGATGCCCACCTCGGCGGAAACCTCCATTTGGGTCTTGCCTTCATAGAAGCGCAGGGACAAAATGCGCTTTTCCCGGTCATCCAGCTTCCGTACGGCCTCTTTCAGAGCAATGTGGTCAATCCAGCTCTCGTCGGTGTTTCGGGTGTCCCGCACCTGATCCATGACGCACAGGGCGTCGCCGCCGTCGGAATAGACCGGCTCATACAGGGAGACCGGGTCCACCACCGCGTCCATGGCAAAGACGACCTCCTCTCGGGGAATATCCAGCTCCTTGGCAATCTGTTCCACGGTCGGCTCCCGCTGATTCTGGGCAATGAGCCGGTCACGAACCTGCAGCACCCGGTAGGCGGTGTCCCGCATGCTGCGGGACACCCGGATGGCGCTGTTGTCCCGGAGATAGCGTCGGATTTCGCCGATGATCATAGGCACACCATAGGTGGAAAATTTCACCGGCTGGCTGATGTCGAAGTTGTCGATGGCCTTGATGAGTCCCACACAGCCTACCTGGAACAGGTCGTCCACATTTTCCCCTCGCCCGGTAAACTTCTGAATCACCGACAGAACCAGCCGCAGATTTCCCTCAATCAGCTGCCGGCGGGCATCCAGATTTCCCTCCTTATATTGCCGCAGAAGCGCCATGATTTCCTCATTTTTCAGCACTTTCAGCTTGGATGTGTTCACGCCGCAGATCTCGACTTTTCCATACATCAAAAGCCGCCCCCTTGTTTCGGATGTCCAACGGTTTCAGTATGGTCGGGGGGCGGTTTTCCTATACTGTCTGCTTTTGTCAAATGGGGGAAAATGGCCCGGAGCCGCATAGGACATTCCGGTGGCGGCATAGATCTGGTATTGGAAGGAGGGAAGGCTGTGCAATGCAGGATGTGTGATATGCGGCGCAAGGAGGTCATCAACATCTGCGACGGCTGCCGCCTGGGATATGTGGCGGATCTGGATATCAAGATTCCGGAGGGGCAGATCTGCGCCATCATTGTCTATGGCCCCTGCCGGTTCTTCGGCCTGTTTGGACGGGGAGAGGAATATTACATTCCCTGGGATTGCATCCAGCGGATCGGAGACGATATCATTCTCATTGATAAGCCGTTCCAGCGCCGGGATCCGAATCTGGAGCGGAAGAAACGGCGCAGGTTCTGAAGCTGCGAAGGGAACAGGGGCTCCGAATAGAACGGGGTCCCTGTTCTTTTGATATTGTCTGTCTGATTCCGGTTAAAATACAGATGGAACAGGCAAAATTCATCATTTTTTGGAAAAAGTACTTGCATCCAAACAGGTCGTGTGGTATTATATTTCAGCATTCCGCATAGCCGCGGACTTTCTGTCTGTGCCCAGAGGTCAAAAAGCGAGCGATACCAATGGGTTGGCAGGGAGAATGAGGCGGTTAGAGGTACAACTAAATTTGATTTGGAGGAACTCAACACTATGGCAAATTCTAACGTCGTATCCATGAAAGCCCTGCTGGAGGCAGGCGTCCACTTCGGTCATCAGACTCGTCGCTGGAACCCCAAGATGGCTCCCTATATCTACACTGAGCGCAACGGCATCTATATTGTGGATCTGCAGAAGACCGTCCGCAAGCTGGAGGAGGCCTACAGCTTCGTCCGTGACCTGTCCGCCAGCGGCAAGTCCCTGCTGTTCGTGGGCACCAAGAAGCAGGCGCAGGAGGCCATCCGCGAGGAGGCTACCCGCTGCGGCCAGTACTATGTCAACGCCCGTTGGCTGGGCGGCATGATGACTAACTTCAAGACCATGCGCACCCGCGTGGACCGTCTGAACCAGCTGAAAACCATGCAGGAGGACGGCACCTTCGACATGCTGCCCAAGAAGGAAGTCATGAAGCACATGGGCGAGATCGCCAAGCTGGAGAAGTACCTGGGCGGCGTGAAAGAGATGAAGACCCTGCCCGGCGCCCTGTTCATCGTGGACACCCGCAAGGAGCGCAACGCCATCGCCGAGGCTCACAAGCTGGGCATCCCCGTGGTGGCCATCGCCGATACCAACTGCGATCCCGATGAGATCGACTATGTCATCCCCGGCAACGACGACGCCATCCGCGCCATCAAGCTGATTTCCTCTGTCATGGCCAACGCCGTTCTGGAGGGCAAGCAGGGCGAGCAGATGGAAGAGGCTGTTGCCGAAGCCGCCGAGGAGAAGGCTGAGTAAACTTTTCCAGCGTTTGAGATACTACGATAGAGAGGTTTCCTCTCTGATTCTGATATTGGAGGAAAAATAAAATGGCTTTTACTGCTGCAGATGTGAAGAACCTGCGGGAAATGACCGGCGCCGGCATGATGGACTGCAAGAAGGCCCTGACCGCCGCCGAGGGCAATATTGACAAGGCTGTGGAGTGGCTGCGCGAGAAGGGCATGGCCGCCTCTGCCAAGAAGGCCAGCCGCATCGCCGCCGAGGGCATGGCCTACGCCGCCGTTATCGACGGCACCGGCGTGGTGGTCGAGGTGAACGCCGAGACCGACTTCGTGGGCAAGAACGAGAAGTTTGTGGATTTCGTCAAGGGTGTGGCTGCCACTGTGGCTGCCAACAAGCCCGCTGACCTGGATGCTCTGATGGAGTGCAAGTTCAACGGCACTGACCTGACCGTCACCCAGCAGCAGCAGGAGATGGTCCTGGTCATCGGCGAGAACATCAAGGTTCGCCGCTTCGCCTTCTTCTCTGAGGGCGTCTCCGTTCCCTATATCCACGCCGGCGGCAAGATCGGCGTGCTGGTGAACCTGGAGGTCTCCGGCGACATCGATGCCACTGAGATCGGCAAGGACGTTGCCATGCAGATCGCCGCTCTGAATCCCCGCTTCTGGGACAAGTCCCAGGTCACGCAGGATGTCCTGGACGAGGAGAAGAAGATCATGATGGTTCAGATGGCCAACGATCCCAAGATGGCCAATAAGCCCGAGCAGGTTCGTGAGAAGATCGTCATGGGCAAGCTGAACAAGTTCTACGCTGAGAACTGCCTGCTGCAGCAGGAGTTCGTGAAGGACAACAGCCTGTCTGTGGAGAAGTATATCGCCGCTGCCGCCAAGGCTCTGGGCGGTACCGTTACCTTCAAGGACGCCGTCCGCTTCGAGAAGGGCGAGGGCATTGAGAAGAAGCAGGAGAACTTCGCCGAGGAGATCGCTTCCATGGTGAAGGGCTAAGAGCTGTTCTGCCTATAAAATCCTATCAAATGACCGAAAGGCCCGAGGTAATTCACATTACCCCGGGCCTTTTTATGAAGCTTCTTCAAGAATGTCCTTCGCCAAAGCGGGGTCATCCGTGATGATAGCATCCGGGTGAAGGGCAGCCATACTTCTTAGCAGCTCTGGTGTGTCCACCGTCCAGACATGGATGCGCTTTCCACAATCGTGGGCCCGCTCAATGAGCGCGGCATCTACGGCGGAATGGAGGACGCTGATCTCGTCGGCGTCTACCAGGGACAAGAGATCCACCGGCGGGGATATGGTCACATACAGGGTGCGCAGCTCCGGCGTACGGGCCTTCAGCCGGGTCAGCATGCTGTAATCCTGACAGGCCAGTATACATTGATCCTCCATTTGGAAGTGCCGCAGCAGGGCGGACAGCGTTGCTTCTGCCCCGGAGGAGAGGGAACCTTTGATCTCAATATTCAAAAGCAGCTGGTTTTCTCGCCCAAACCGCAGCGCCTCCTCCAGAGTGGGGATGCACTGACCGCAGAACTGGTCGGAGAACCAGCTGCCCACGTCGAGCTGACAGAGCTCCTCACAGCGCAGATCAGAGACGCTGCAGTCGATGCCAGCAGTCCGGAATAGGTTCTGGTCGTGGCAGACCACAAAGGCATGGTCCCGCGTCTCCTGAATGTCCAGCTCAATGCCGTCAGCGCCCGCCTTCACGGCGGCCTGGAAAGCCGCCATGGTGTTTTCGGGACAGTGGGCGGAGTCTCCGCGGTGTGCGATCAAAAGGATTTCCGGCAGCTCCTCTCGCACGAGCTCGGTTTTCCTCTGCTGCCGTTCTGTTGCTTCCTCCGTCGGATCGGGAGGCTGATAAAGGCAAAGGAGAAGGAGAAGGGAGGAGACAGCGAGAAATATGATGCGGCAGCGGACGGAAGACATGAGACTCTACCCCCTCAATTGCTGCAATAGGTCTTGGCAGTCTTGTATTTTGCGCAATAAACTGCTATAATAATCTATATTTTGGGGTAAAGTCCAAGAGGAGCGTTTGAGTTTGCTGCACTATCTCCGGGAATTGTTTCAACAGCTGGATCTGACTTCCATGACCTCGGCTGTACTGCGGGTGGCCGCTGTGTTTCTCTGCCTGACCATCCATGAGACCTGCCACGGTCTGGCGGCCTATGTGCTGGGCGATCCCACGGCAAAATCCATGCACCGGCTGAGCCTGAACCCTCTGCGCCATATCGACTGGTTTGGCCTGGCCATGATGTTTTTCGTGGGATTCGGCTGGGCCAAGCCTGTTCCGGTGGACCCACGCTATTTTAAGAAGCCCAAGCAGGGAATGGCTCTGACGGCGCTGGCTGGTCCGGCCTCCAATTTTCTGTTGGCATTCCTGCTCCTTGCGGGCAGTAAACTGATATACCTTTACGCTCCCTATTCATTGGGAATGGACTTGTTTTATACGTTTTTGATCAACACATCGGTTCTCTCCGTGGGCCTGGGGCTGTTTAATCTGATTCCCATTCCACCGCTGGATGGCTCCAAAGTGGCCGCTGCGGTGCTGCCGGACCAAGCCTATATTCGGCTGATGCGCTATGAGCGTTATGGGATGCTTTTGCTGATCGCTCTTGCCCTGACCAACGTGGGCGGCGGACTGATCAACCAGGCCATCAATGTGGTATGGACCGGGATGTGTACCCTGATTTATGGATGAGGTGGATGGATTGGATAATCCCATTTATAAGCTGGAAAAGGTGGTCCACAGCCGCGCGGCGGAGGACCTGCAGGACTTTGAAGGCCCGCTGGATCTGATTCTTTTCCTGCTTGGAAAAAATAAGATGGAGATTCAGGATATCTCGATATCCACCATCCTGGACCAGTACCTGGCCTGGCTGGAGGCCCGGCAGAAGATGGATTTGGAGGTGGCCAGCGAGTTCATCACCATGGCCTCTCATCTTATGTATATCAAAACCCGGATGCTGCTGTCCATTGAGGACGAAGAGGCGCAGTCCGAGATGGATGCACTGATTCAATCCCTGGAGGAACGGCGACGCAGCGAGAGCTACGGTAAAATCAAGCGGGCTGCCAGGCGGCTGGAGCCTATGGGAGAGTTTGGCAGAAACATTGTGACCCGCTATCCGGAGCCTGTGGAGCGGGGAAAGATCTATGAGTACGACCACCGACCGGCGGATCTGATTCTGGCCATGGCGGAGATTCAAAACCGCTCAGAACGGCGTCTGCCGCCGCCGAAAACGGCCTTTGAGGCCATTGTGCAGCATGAGCCTTATCCAGTGGAGAGCAAGGCCCGGGAGATTATGGAGCGGCTGAAGCAGGGTGGAATGACCCGATTCCGGCTGCTGTTCCGTGGGAACCGCAGCCGCAGCGAGATCGTGGCCACGTTCCTGGCGGTGCTGGAGCTGTGCCGGGCCTGTATCATCCGTCTGGCCGGCTCCGACACGGACTGTACCGTGAAGCAGGAGAAAGAGCTGCCGGAAAATCTGACATTCTAAGGAGTACCCTGCATGGAAAGCATGGATATGAAGGAAATCGAATCAGCTATTGAGGGGATTCTGTTCGCCTCGGGGGAGCCAATCCAGGAGGAACGGATCTGTACGGCTCTGGAGTTAGATCGCCCCACGGTACAACAGATTCTGCAGAAGCTGATGGATTACTACGCCTACGAGCGCCGTGGTATCCGGCTGCTGCACATTGAGGACAGCTGGCAGCTCTGCTCCGCACCGGATTACGCCGATATCATCCGAAAGGCCTTTGAGATTCGGAAACCCGCCAAGCTGAGCCAGCCGGCCCTGGAGGTACTGACCATCATCGCCTACTATCAGCCCACCACGCGGGCTTATGTGGATCAGATCCGGGGCGTGGACAGCTCCTATACCGTGGGACTGTTGCTGGAGCGCAAGCTGATTGAGGAATGCGGCCGGCTGCAGGTACCGGGCCGTCCCCGGCTGTATCGCACCACGAAGAACTTCCTGCGGGCTTTTCATCTCACCAGTCTGGAGGACCTTCCTGAGATGCCGGATTTGGCCGGAGAGGGGCAGATGCGTCTTGGCGAAAACGGGGAGATTGTGGATCCCGACGCGGAGAGCCGGGAGATCACGGAGGCGGACAATCGAGAGACAGCGGATGACGCCGTGGAAACGAAGAGGGCGGAATAAGCGTCCGACAGAAGAGAGGGGATGAGGCGGTTTGCGCTGGTTTTTGATCATTATGGGTATTCTGCTGGTGCTGTTTGTTCTGTTCTGCCTGCTTCGCCTGGGGGTTCTGGTGAAATTCGGCGATACCGCCTCGGCTTGGATCTCCATCGGCCCCATCAAGCTTCAGGTGGCACCCTCTAAGCCCGGAAAGGAAAAAAAGCCTCAAAAGAAACAAAAGAAAACAGAAAAACCTAAGGAAAACGGGGAAGCGCTGGACAAACTGAAGAAGATTCCACGTCCCACAATGGAGGATATCCGATCCGCCTACCAAACCCTGTGGCCGCCCATGAAGAAGGCCCTGCGGAGGACTCGTCGGGGTATTCGCATAGATCCATTACAGGTGTCGGTGGTTCTGGGCGGAAAGGAGGACCCTGCCGCCGCGGCAGAGCTCTACGGCTATCTGAATGCCGGCGTGTGGACGGCGATGCCGGTGCTGGAGCAGCTGCTGGTGATCCCGGATCCCGCCATCCATCTGGAGACAGACTTTGCAAGTCCTAATCACCGGGCGGCGGGCTCCGTGGGGCTGTCTATCCGCATGGGGACGCTGTTGGCCGTGGGGCTGCAGGTTGGAATTCCAGCCCTGAAGTGGCTGCTGAAATATTGGAAAAAGCATCGAAAGAAAACAAAACGGCCTGTCCCGCAGGAGATATCTCCGGCGGAGACAACTGCCGCATGAAAGGATGGTTTCAATGGACAACATGGAGAGAAAATCCCCACTGAATGATCTGATGCGTTCCACCATGGAGAAGATCCATGAGATGGTGGACACCAACACCATCGTGGGCGAACCCATCACCACGCCGGACGGCGTGACCCTGATCCCTATCTCCAAGGTCAGCTTCGGCTTTGGAAACGGCGGTGGGGACTACGGTAAGACCAGCCAAAATTTTGGCGGCGGCAGCGGTGCCGGCGTGAAGATCGACCCTGTGGCGTTTCTGGTCATCAAGGATGGAGCCACCCGGGTTCTGCCGGTGGCCGTGCCTCCCGTTTCCACGGCAGACCGTGTCATCGAGATGATTCCCGATATCATGGATAAAGTGGAAAAATATTTCGACAAAAAGAAAGAGAAAGAGGAGTTCTGAGCAGGGTATACTAAGGTCACCATGTAAACAAAGGTGATCGTTCCATGCCAAGACGGTTTTACAAATGGACAGCGGCGATGCTGCTGGTCCTTGTCCTGTTCAGTTATATTCCTTGTCAGACTTCTGCCATCAGTACATCTGCTACATCAGCGGTACTGATGGAAGTGGACAGCGGCCGTGTCCTCTATGCCCAGAATGAAAACGCCCGGATGCTGATCGCAAGCACCACGAAGATTATGACGGCGCTGGTGGCCATTGAAAACGGCTCCCTGTCCGATATGATCACAGTCAAGCGGGAGGAGACTCTGGTGGAGGGTACCTCCATGTATCTGCGGGAGGGGGAGAAGCTGACACTGGAGACTCTGCTCTATGGTCTGCTGCTCTCCTCGGGAAACGATGCGGCGCTGGTTATTGCGGACGCGATAGGCGGTAGCCAGGAGAAGTTCGTGGCCATGATGAATGAGAAAGCGGCGTCTCTCGGTATGACGAATACCTCCTTCGCCAATCCTAACGGACTGGACGATGAGGAGCACTATTCCACAGCCCTGGATATGGCAAAGCTGGCCTGCGCGGCGGTGGAGAACGAGACGCTGGCGCGGATTGCCTCCACGAAAAGTGTTACCATCGGCGGGCGGACGATGACGAATCACAACAAGCTGTTGTCCTATATGGACGGCTGCATCGGATTGAAAACGGGCTATACCCGGGCGGCGGGGCGGACATTGGTGTCCTGCGCAGTCCGAAACGGGCAGCGGCTGGTGGCGGTGACGCTGCAGGACGGGAATGACTGGGTGGACCACCAGCAGCTCTATGAGTATGGATTTTCCGCCTATCCCGCCCAGCGGGCCGTCACCATGGGAGAGACGATGGCAACCCTGCCGGTGCGGCAGAGTGTGACAAGCGAGGTGCCCCTGATTGCGGAGCGCTCCCTGTCCTGGCCGGTAGGGGACGGAGAGACGCTTTCAGTGGAACTGGAAATCCCGGAGGAGCTGACAGCGCCGGTCACCAAGGGGACAAAGACCGGAGAGGCTGTGGTGTATCTGGACGGCGAGGAGGTTGGGCGAGTGGACCTGCTGTGCGGCGCTGACGCGGCGGTGGCACTGCCGGAGCCTATGAGCCTGTTCCATCGGCTGAAAGCAAAACTGACCCTTTGAGAATGTGAGGAAATACCTTTGGAGGAACGGCTGCAAAAATTGATCGCCGCCGCCGGTATCTGTTCCCGCCGCCGGGCGGAGGAGCTTTTGGCGGCGGGACGGGTGCGAGTCAACGGAAAGACCGCCGCCGTTGGAGATAAAGCGGATTTGGATCGGGACACGGTCACGGTTGACGGACAGCCCGTTTGCCGTCAGCGGAAGTTTGTCTACCTGATGCTGAACAAGCCCACGGGCTATGTGACCACGCTCTCTGATGAAAAGGGACGTCCCACTGTAGCCGACCTGACGAAAGATGTGGGCATCCGGGTATTTCCGATTGGGCGCCTGGATTTGATGAGTGAAGGCCTTCTGCTGATGACCAACGATGGGGAGCTGATGCAGCGGATGCTGCATCCCAAGTTTGAGGTCAACAAGACGTACCATCTGACAGTGGGCGGCCAGATTACTCACGCGGCAGAGCGGCTGGCCGCCGTCACGGAGTTGGAGGGGGAGCCCATCCGTCCGGCCCGGGTGGAGCTGCTGCGGCAGATGTCCAAAACGGCGGAATTATCCGTCACAATTCACGAGGGGAAGAATCGTCAGATCCGGCGGATGTGCGCGGCCTGCGACTTGACAGTCAGACGGCTGTGCAGAGTAAAAGAGCACACGCTGACTCTTGGAGACCTGGAGACAGGAAAGTGGAGATACTTAACAGATAACGAGATCTTGGCGCTGAAGGACGAAATCTGAAAAAGAGCGTGGGAGAAGCGGCAATCGGGCTGTTTCCGCGCTCTTTTTTGCAATCCGAGAGAAAAAACCTGCAATATCCGTTTGAAAATGGCGGGATCTGTGTTAAAATAACAAAAACAATAAATCGGGGGATCTGTCATGGCAAAAAGCGTTTTACATACCATTGAGAGCAATATGAAAAGCTTTTCCAAGGGGCAAAAGCGGATTGGAACATATATTTTGGAGAATTATGACAAGGCGGCTTTTATGACGGCCAGTAAGCTGGGGAGCCTGGTGGGCGTCAGCGAATCTACCGTGGTGCGCTTTGCGGCGGAGCTGGGTTACGACGGTTATCCCAGTATGCAGCGTGCCCTGCAGGAGATGATCCGCAGTTGCCTGACTTCCACCCAGCGGATCAAGGCGGCGGGAGATATTCTCTCCGGCCAGGACGTACTGGCTGCGGTGGTGCAGTCTGATATTGACAAACTGCGGATGATCGTGGATGAGACAGACCGGGGAGATTTCGAAAGAGTGGGAAAAGAGATTGTTTCCGCCCGCCGCGTCTATATTTTGGGAACCCGTTCCTCTACTTTCGTGGCGGGATATCTGCACTTCTATCTGCATCTGATGTTTGAAAATGTAACCCTGGTGCAGTCCAGCGCCGCGGGTGAGCTTTTTGAGCAGCTCTTCCGCATCGGCCCCGGTGATGTGATGATCGCCATCACTTTCCCCCGGTACTCCCGGGCCACAGTCAACGCGGTGAAATTCGCAAAGGACCGGGGCGCTACCATTATCGCCATCACAGACAGCGAGATTTCCCCTGTGTATCAGATGGCGGATATCTCTCTGCTGGTTGCCAGTGAGATGTTCTCTTTTGTGGACTCCATGGCGGCGCCCATTTCCATGATCAACGCCCTTCTGGTCTCTCTGGGTTATCAAAAGGACAAGGATGTGTCCAATACCTTCGCACAGCTGGAGGAGATTTGGGACGAGTACAATGTCTTCGGAAAAACGGATGATGAGTAAGCGTGTTGTTGTCATCGGCGGCGGCGCCGCCGGTATGATGGCCGCCATCACGGCGGCGGAGCAGGGGGCGGTGGTCACACTGCTGGAGCCCAACGAGCGGCTGGGGAAAAAGCTGAACATCACAGGAAAAGGCCGCTGCAACGTCACCAACAACGCGGATCTCCAGACACTGATGGCCAATGTGCCGAAAAACGGAAAGTTCTTGTACAGCGCCTTTTCTCGTTTTGACGGGCGGGATGCCATGGCCTATTTTGAGAGGCTGGGCGTCCCGCTGAAAACGGAGCGGGGAAACCGGGTCTTTCCCGTCTCCGACCGCTCCTTTGACATCAGCGCGGCTCTGGAGCGGCGGCTGAAGGCCCTGCGGGTCTCCATCGTCCGTGACCGGGCCGTGTCTTTGGACATCGAAGAGGGAAAGGTGCGCGGCGCAATAGGGGAGCGGCAGAGCTATCCCGCCGACGCGGTGATCCTGGCCACAGGCGGCGTCTCCTATCCCGCCACCGGTTCCACCGGGGAGGGGCATCGCATGGCGGCGGAGGCCGGCCATACGGTGACGCCCCTGCGGGGCTCTCTGGTACCTCTGCGGGATTTCGGCGCTTGCAGGCCGCTACAGGGTCTGAGCCTGCGGAACGTGGGCCTGACGGTATTTGAGAACGACAAAAAGATCTATACGGATTTCGGTGAGCTGCTGTTCACCCACTTCGGTGTCAGCGGCCCGCTGATTTTGTCTGCCTCTGCCCATATGCGGCACTTTGACAAAAAGGCCTATCGTCTGGAAATTGACCTGAAGCCGGCGTTGGACGAGCAGCAGCTGGACAAGCGGCTGCTGTCGGATTTTACCAAATACGCCAACAGCGACTTCTGCAACGCGCTGAATGATCTGCTGCCCCAGAAACTGATCCCGGTGATGGTGGAATGGAGCGAGATTCTGCCCCATGAGAAGGTCCACGATTTGACCAAGGAACAGCGCCGGGGCCTGCTCCAGCTGCTGAAGCATTTTCCCGTGGCCATTGCCGGCCCCTGTCCGGTGACGGACGCCATTGTCACCTCCGGTGGCGTCAAGGTGTCAGAGATCGACCCAAAAACAATGGAATCAAAAATTGTAAAGGGATTATACTTCGCAGGAGAACTGATCGACGTGGACGCCTATACCGGCGGCTTTAACCTGCAGATCGCTTGGGCCACCGGCCGGGCGGCCGGAGAAGCGGCGGCCTGTGAGACGCCGTGAGCAAAAAGGAATTGAGGAATGACAGAACTATGAAAACCATCAGCATTGCCATAGACGGTCCCTCCGGGGCCGGTAAAAGCACCCTGGCCAAGGCATTGGCAGCGGAGCTGGGATATCTGTATGTGGACACTGGTGCCATCTATCGGACCATCGGCTACTATGCTCTGACCCATCAGATCGACCCGAAGGACGAATCCGCCGTGCTGGACGCTCTGCCAGAGCTACGGGTGGAGATGCGGTATGAAGAGGATGGACTGCAGCATATGCTGCTGAACGGGGAGGACGTGACAACGGAGATCCGCCTGCCGGAGGTCTCCATGTATGCTTCCGCCGTCTCCGCCCATCCCGGTGTCCGGGCCTATCTTCTGGAGATGCAGCGAAAACTGGCGCGGGAGAACAGCGTCATTATGGATGGGCGGGACATCGGCACCGTGGTGCTGCCCGACGCCGACGTCAAGATCTTTCTGACTGCCTCCTCCGAGGCGCGGGCACGCCGCCGCTGCCGTGAGTTGGAGCAGCGGGGGACGCCGGAGTCCTATGAAAAGGTGCTGCGGGAAATTGAGGAGCGGGACTACAACGACACCCACCGGGCCGCCGCGCCGCTGCGTCAGGCGGAGGACGCCGTGTTGCTGGACACCACGGAGTTGAATTTTGAGGAGAGCCGTCAGGCACTGCTCACTTTGATTCGGGAGAGGACAGAAATATGAAGCCATTCAGCCGTTTTTATGTATTTATTTATTATGTGGTGGGCTTTATCACCGCCATCCTGCATCCCGCCACGGTGGAGGGGATGGAGAAGCTGCCCAAGAGTGGCGTACTGCTGTGCCCCAACCACGCCAGCAACTGGGACCCGTTCCTCATCGCACTGAAGCTGCCCAAGAACTACCGGCTCCACATCATGGCCAAGGAGGAGCTGTTCCAATACCGGCTTCTGGGATGGCTGCTGCCCAAGGTGGGGGTGTTTCCCGTCAGCCGGGGCAATCATGATATCCAGGCTGTCAAGACGGCCATGCAGGCAATCAAATCCGGGGACAACCTGCTGATTTTCCCGGAGGGTACCACAATCCACAACGGCATCGGCCACACGGATGGTCTGCCCGCCCACGCCAAGGCCGGCGTGGCTGTCATCGGTGTCCGCACCGGTGCAACCATGATTCCCGTGTTTGTGGACGGAGAGAAAAAGCTGTTCCACCGTACCCGCATTATTTTCGGAGACCCCTATGAGCCGGTGTATACCGGCCGCCACGGGACGTCGGAGGAGATGCAGAAGATCGCCGACGACATTCTGGAAAAGGCGTATGCTCTGGGAGGTCAGGCTGTGGGAGGAAAACCGTTGTGCGCAAAGTGATTCTGGCTCAGTCCGCCGGCTTCTGCTATGGTGTGGAACGGGCTGTGAAGCTGGCGGAGCAGACGGCGGAGGCATGCGGCCGCTGCTATATGCTGGGGGATTTGATTCACAATACCCATGTGGTGGAGGAGCTGGAGCGGAAGGGAGTCCGGAAAACCCAGGATATTGATTCTCTGACAGCGGGGGACACCGTGGTGATTCGCTCCCATGGCGAGAAAAAGAGCATCTTGGACCAGCTGGCGGAACGGGGCGTGCGGTGTGTCAATGCCACATGTCCCAATGTCTGCCGCATTCAGAAGCTGGTCGCTCAGGCCGACGCGGAGGGCCGTCAGCCCATTATCATCGGGGAGCCCCGGCATCCGGAGGTTCTGGGCGCGGCCAGCTGGTGCTCCCATCCGCTGATATTTGACGGCCCCGAAGCGATCCGGCAGTGGCTGGAGGAGTCGGAAAACCACCGGGAAATTCCGGTTTCAGTGGTGGCACAGACGACTTGTATTCGTGAACTTTTTGAAACTTCCGCAAAAATCTTAAAAAAACAGTGTACAAACGCAAAAATATTTGATACAATATGCAATGCTACGCATAAGCGTCAATCGGAAGCCGGACAAATCGCGGCCATGGTGGACGTGATGGTGGTGGTGGGAGACCGTAAAAGCGCAAACACCAAACATTTGACGGAAATTTGTAAAGAGAGCTGTGGGCGCGTGATCCAGATCGAAAACGCGGACGAGCTCTCGCCGGATGAGTTCAATGGTTGCTCTGTTGCAGGCCTTACGGCCGGCGCCTCCACACCTGCGCGCATCATTAAGGAGGTATATGCAACAATGAGCGAAGAAATCAAAGAGGCCGAGGGCAAAGAGGAGTCCTTCGAGGAGTTACTGAATCAGTCTTTCAAAACTTTAAATACAGGAGAGAAGGTAACCGGCATTGTCACGGCCATTACCCCCACTGAGGTGCAGGTGGAAGTGGGTGCCAAGCAGACGGCTTACATCAAGCTGAGCGAACTCAGCGACGACCCCAATGCCAAGCCTGAGGAAGTTGTCCATGTGGGCGAGGAAATCGAGGCCTACATTGTCCGCGTCAACGACGTGGAGGGTTATGCCGAGTTGTCCAAGAAGCGCTTGGATGCCCAGAAGGTCTGGGAGAACATCGAGAACGCTGTGGAGGAGAAGACTGTGCTGGAGGGCACCGTCACCGAGGAGAACAAGGGCGGTATCGTGGTGTCTGTCAAGGGCATCCGCGTGTTTGTCCCCGCTTCTCAGAGCGGCCTGCCCCGGGGCGCTGAGCTGTCCACTCTGATCAAGAGCAAGGTGAAGCTGCGCATTACCGAGGTCAATCGTGCCCGCCGCCGTGTGGTCGGCTCCATCCGTGCTGTCCAGCAGGAGGAGCGTCAGGCCGCTCAGGCTGAGGTTTGGTCCAATATCGAGGTCGGCAAGCACTACACCGGCACAGTGAAGTCCATGACTTCCTACGGCGTGTTCGTGGACATCGGCGGTGTGGATGGTATGGTACATATCTCCGAGCTGAGCTGGAGCCGCATCAAGACCCCCGCCGAGGTCTGCAAAGTGGGCGACACTCTGGATGTGTACGTCATCTCCTTCGACCCCGAGAAGCACAAGATCTCCCTGGGCGTCAAGGATCACAGCGTGGATCCCTGGCAGTCCTTCATGGATCAGTACGGCGTGGGCGATGTTGCTTCTGTCCGTATTGTGAAGCTGATGTCCTTCGGCGCGTTCGCCGAGGTTGTTCCCGGCGTGGATGGCCTGATCCACATCTCCCAGATCGCCGACCGGCGGATTGAGAAGCCCGAGGACGTTCTGTCCGAGGGTCAGGTGGTGGATGCCGAGATCATCGCCATTGATGAGGAGAAGAAGAAAATCTCCCTGTCCATTCGCGCCCTGCTGGCTCCTGCCGCTCAGGAGGCAGCTGCTGAAGAGGCTCCTGTTGAGGAGTAATTTCTGAGAAAGAAAAAGAGGCGGACCCTTCGGTCTGCCTCTTTTTTGAAAAGATTTGTGATTTTTTTCACGGTTTGCATTGCATCAGATGAAATACCATGTTATAATCAGTGTCGCTTTGAAGTATGACAATGCAAATAACATCATACAATTCGACTCGAGAAAAATAACGGGAGGACGAACATGAGCTATCAGGAAGAATATCAGCGGAAGCTGACCACAGCCGAAGAGGCCGTCAAAGTTGTCAAATCCGGTGACTGGGTGGATTATACCTGGTCTGTCTCTCATCCCATTGCACTGGATAAAGCGCTGGCCGCCCGTAAGGACGAGCTGTTCGATGTGAAAGTCCGCGGCGGCGTGACGATGTGGATGCCCGAGATCTGCAAGGCAGAGGATGCCGGCGACCACTTTACCTGGCATTCCTGGCACTGCAGCGGTATCGACCGCAAGATCATTGGCAAGGGAATGGGCTATTTTATGCCCATGCGCTATTCCGAGCTGCCCCGTTTCTATCGTGAAAACCTGGCCCCGGTGGATGTGGTGATGGTGCAGACCACACCTATGGATGAGTTCGGCAATTTCAACTTCGGTCTGAACTGCTCCCACCTGGGTGATATGATCGCCCGCGCCAAGTGCGTCATTGTGGAGGTCAACAAGAATATGCCCTGGGTCAACGGCCTCACTGGCACGGAGGTCAACATTAAGGACGTCGCCATGGTGGTGGAAGGCGACAATCCGGAGATCCAGCAGTTGGGTGCCGGCGGCGCTCCCAGCGATGTGGATATTGCTGTGGCCAACCTGGTGGTGCCGCAGATTCCAGACGGCGCCTGCCTGCAGCTTGGTATCGGCGGTATGCCCAACGCTATCGGCGCTATGATCGCCCAGTCCGATCTGAAAGACCTGTCCGTACATACGGAGATGTATGTGGACGCTTTCGTGGACATGGCTGCCGCCGGAAAGATTACAGGCCGTCACAAGGCACTGGACAAGGGACGTCAGGTCTTTGCCTTTGCTGCCGGTTCCAAGAAGCTCTATGACTACGTCAACAGGAATCCCGAGGTCATGGCGGCTCCCGTGGACTACACCAACGATGTCCATGTGATCAGCCAGATCGACAATTTCATCTCTATTAACAACGCCATTGATATGGATCTGTTCGGACAGGTCAATGCCGAGTCTGCGGGTATCCGTCATATTTCCGGTACCGGCGGCCAGCTGGACTTCGCCATGGGCGCCTATTTGTCCAAGGGCGGCAAGAGCTTCATCTGCATGTCCTCCACCATGACGGACAAGCAGGGCAATCTGAAGAGCCGGATTGTGCCCACCCTGTCCACCGGCGCCATCGCCACGGATCCCCGTTCCTGCGTTCACTACATTGTCACCGAATACGGTATGGTGAACATGAAGGGCCTGTCTACCTGGGAGCGGGCTGAGGCCATCATTAACATCGCTCATCCCCAGTTCCGCGAGGAGCTGATTGCCGAGGCGGAGAAGATGCACATCTGGCGCAGAAGTAACAAAATCTGAGTTTTGCCGAACAGGGGGCGGTTTCCGTCCCCTGTTTTTCTGCCTTTTTAAGGAGAAGGACGCCAAGACAGCGATTTTCCGCCGCCCAAAACCGCTTGTCAAGACAGGCAATGAACGGTATAATAGCAGCAGAATGAATTTACCTGCGCATGATAGGATAACAAAGTGGGCCGTGGGGGAGAGGAAGAGATAAATGGGATTTTTCAAAAAATTCCGGGATGCACAGCGTCCGTTTTGTACGGCATTGGTGGCGGCGGCCGGCAGTTCCACTCGGATGGGAGGAGAGACCAGCAAGCTGCTACTCCCGCTGGATGGAGTCCCGGTTCTGGCCAGGACGCTTCAGGCGCTGGAGCTTGCTTCCGGGGTGGATGCGATTGTCATTGCCTCCCGGGAGGAGGATATCCTGCCTTTTTCTGATCTGTGCCGTACTTACGGGATTACCAAGCCGGTGAAGGTCGTCCGGGGCGGGAACAGCCGGGAGGACTCCGTCCTGCGGGCCGCGCTGGAAGCCGACGAGCGGACAGAACTTTTGGCGGTGCATGACGGCGCCCGTCCCCTGGCGTCGCCGGCCCTGATTGACGCCGTCATTGAGAAGGCGGCCAAGTGCAATGCCGCGGCGCCGGCCATTCCGGTCAAGGACACCATCAAGGTGGCCGCTGACGGGCAGGTGCGGGAGACTCTGGACCGCAGTACGCTGGTGGCAGTACAGACGCCGCAGGTCTTTGATGCAAGCCTGCTGAAAGCGGCGCTGCAGTCCGCTCTGCAGGCCGGCGTGACGCTGACGGACGACTGTTCCGCCGTGGAACGGCTGGGAAAGCTGGTCTACCTGGTGGAGGGCTCAGAGGAAAATATCAAAATTACCACGCCGCTGGATCTAATCGTCGCGGAGGCAATTCTGCAGGGGAGGTAGAACATGACAAATCTGAGAATTGGCCAGGGATACGATGTCCATCGCCTGACTGAGGGCAGAGATCTGATTCTTGGAGGCGTCAAAGTGCCTTATGATCGGGGCTTGGACGGACACTCCGACGCCGATGTGCTGGTACACGCCGTCATGGACGCGCTGCTGGGGGCGGCAAAGCTGGGGGATATCGGGAAGCTGTTCCCGGACACCGATCCCCGGTATGCCGGCATCTCCAGTCTGGAGTTGCTGCGCCGGGTGGGGAGCTTGCTGAAGGACTCCGGCTATATCGTCGTGAACGTGGACGCCACACTGATTGCGCAGGCGCCAAAAATCGCGCCCTACAAGGAGCAGATGGCCCAGAATGTGGCAGACTGTCTGGAAATTCCGGAGGAGCGCGTGAATGTAAAGGCCACTACGGAGGAGTATTTGGGTTTTACGGGCAACGGCTCCGGAATGTCGGCGCAGGCCATTGCACTGCTGGAGTGTAAAGAAAAATAAATTTGATTGGGAGGCGGACCGGGCTGCGGTCCGCTTTCTCTTTTCCGGCATACCATAGGTAGAGAGGAGGAGTGTCTGTGGAACACTATTTGCTGATTGCGCGCTCAGTGACGCAGGCCCAGCGGATGGAGCGGGCTCTGAGCCGCGCTGGACTCCGTGGAACGGTCTCCCGTACCCCCATGGAATTGACGGAGGGCAAAGGCTGCACCTACGCGGTGAAAATCGCCCCCTCTGCTGTAGAGGCGGCACTGCAAATTACCAATCAAGATGGGCTTCAGCCCGTTCAAATTTTTTTCGCCGGTCCCAATGGATATCAGGAGGTGGCGTTGTGATATATCTGGACAGCGCGGCCACCAGTTTTCAAAAGCCTGCCGCGGTCCAGGCGGCCGTGTCCCGGGCGATGGAGGAACTGAGTTCCCCTGGCCGCGGCGGGTATGACGCGGCTATGAAGGCCGCTGAAACGGCGCTGACCTGCCGGACGGAGCTGCAGGAGCTGTTTCACGCGGGAGATCCTGAGCGGGTGGCGTTTACCATGAACGCCACCCACGGACTGAACATCGCCATCAAAAGCCTGGTGCCGTCCGGAGGGTCCGCCGTGGTTTCCGGCTATGAACACAATGCAGTGACACGTCCTTTGGCGGCACTGGGCGCCAAGGTCACTGTGGCAAGCGGCTGCCTGTTTCACCCGGAACAGATTCTGGATTCCTTTGACAGGGCGGTGCGGCCCGGTTTGGACGCCGTGATCTGCAACCATGTGTCCAATGTCTTTGGATTTACCCTGCCCATTGAGCAGATTGCAGAACTGTGCAGGGAGAGGAAGGTTCCCCTCATTATAGACGCCTCCCAGTCCGCCGGGATCCTTCCGCTGAATTTTGAGGCACTGGGGGCGGCTTTTCTGGCCATGCCGGGCCACAAGGGGCTCTACGGCCCTCAGGGGACCGGTGTCCTTATCTGCGGCAGAGATGTACCGGTTCGAACCCTGCTCGAGGGCGGAACCGGGAGCTTATCGATGCAGCAGGAAATGCCGGATTTTCTGCCTGACCGTCTGGAGGCTGGAACCCACAACATGCCCGGAATTGCCGGTTTGCTGGAGGGCGTCCGGTTTGTGCGGCGGCGGGGCCTTGCCAGCATCTGTTGGGAGGAGCGTACGCTGGCTGCCATGGCCGCGGAGGGACTGCGTCAGCTACGGGGTGTGCAGGTATTCGCGCAGAACGATCTGTACGCGCAGACAGGCGTATTATCCTTTCTCCCTGATTCCATGGACGCGGAGAAGATGGGAGCGGCTCTGTCGGAGCGGAATATCGCGGTGAGGACCGGACTTCATTGTGCGCCCTTGGCCCATAAAAGCGCCGGAACTCTGAAAACGGGGACAGTCCGGGTCAGCGTCTCCGTTTTCAATACAAAAAAGGAAATTTTCCAGTTTGTTGACACAGTGGAAGAAATCCTCCGAACCGCTTAGAAATGGAGAACTCAGACCGAAAAATCCTTTACCATTCAACTTTTTCAGCGATTTCCTCCACACCTGTCGGATGAAATATTGAATATACCGTGAATTTTAGTGGAGTTCACCTTGAAATTTTCCAGTATATTTCTTATAATAAAGCTATTCATGGCCCGGGAAGGAAGATGATGCGAAATGGTTTCTACTTGGCTGGCAAACTTAGGCAGATACGTGATGCTGCTCAAGCTCTCAGACTACCTGGATATGCTGTTGATGGCACTGGTGGTCTATAAGCTGCTGACCTTTGTAAAGACTTCCCGGACGGCAAACCTGTTCAAGGGCGTATTGTTCTTTTTAGCGGCCATGGCACTGTCCACGCTGCTGGAACTCCACGGTATCAGCTATATTATGGGCTTCCTGGTGAACTGGGGTGTTCTGGCACTGATCATCCTGTTTCAGCCGGAGATTCGGAGGGTCCTGGAGGAACTTGGCAGCAAGAAGTTAAAATTCCTGGGCCTGTTTTCCCATGGTGAGACACTGACAGCCATGGAGCATACCATCGGCCAGACGGTCGTGGCCTGCACGGAGATGTCTAAATCCCGGACAGGTGCGCTGATCGTGTTCGAGAGGGAGATTTTACTGGATGATATGGTCCGCAGCGGCACGGTGCTGGATGCTTCGGTGTCCAGCGAGCTGCTGAAAAACATCTTTTTTGTCAAAGCGCCAATGCATGATGGCGCGGTCATCGTGCGGAAGGGGCGTCTGCTGGGCGCCGGCTGCATGCTGCCTCTGAGCAAAAATGTGAATCTCTCCCGGGATCTGGGTATGCGCCACCGGGCAGGCATCGGTATGAGTGAGAACTCCGATGCCGTGGTGGTGATTGTGTCGGAGGAGACCGGTTCCATCTCTGTGGCCATTGGCGGGATGCTGAAGCGACACCTGATGCCGGAGACATTGGAGAACCTCCTGCGCAACGAGCTGCTCACCCAGGAACCTCAGGAGACGGACAAGCGCCGGTTCCACCTGGCAGAGTGGCTGCGTTCCAGAAAGGAGGAGAGCAAAGACCATGCAAGATGAGTCCTTCAAGGGAACGAAATTCTTCCATATTTTAATTTCTATTCTGGTGGCTGTCGGCATCTGGTTTTACGCGGACAGCACACAGGGATACGAGAGCACAGTCGTAGTGGAAAATATTCCTGTGGAATTCATTGGTGAAAACACGAAGCTGGCGGATCGGGGGTTAATGCTGCTGGATGAGGATACGGAGCGTACCATCAGTCTGAAGCTGTCTGGGAGCAAGCTGCTCCTCTGCCAGCTGGACACCTCCAAGATCCGGGCAAGAGCAGACCTGTCTGATGTTACCACCACAGGTCTTCAAAGCATCAACTGCCGGATCCTCTGGCCCAGCACGAAATTCAGCAACAACGGTTTGAAGACAGATCTGAGCGCCTATTCCGTTACCGTCAATGTGGGTGAGCTGTACCGCAAGAGTGTGGAGATTCAGTGTGAGATCCAGGGCAATGTGGCCGATGGATATATTGCCGGCGAAGTGCAGCTGCAGCCCTCTGTGCTGGAGCTGCGGGGCCAGGAGTCGGATGTGGAAAAGGTAAGTTACGCCAAGGTCACACTGCAGATCGACAACGCCACGGAGACCATCAACCAGACCTTGGATTATCAGCTCTATGACAAGAACGGGAACGAGATTGAGAATGCCAACGTCCATCCCGTCACGGATCAGATCCAGGCGGTTCTGCCGGTAAGCATCATTAAGGAATTGCCGCTGGTCATTAATTTCCTGGAGTCCCCAGGTTCCAGATTGTCCAATGTGGACTATAATATTGAGCCGGAATCCATCACCGTGTCTGGAGACGCCACGCTGCTGAAGAATGTGGATTCCATCATTCTGGATGAGGGGTTTGACTTGTCCTTGCTGAGCGGAACCGGAGAGATCACCAGTTACTATCAAATTGTCCTGCCGGACGGTTGTGAGAATCTCGGCGGCGTGACCAGGGCTACCCTGAAGATCTCTTTTCGCGATTTGACAACTGCCACGCTAAGTACAAGCAATATCGAATATGAAAACGCACCGGAGGGGAAGACGGTGACTGTTCTGACCTCTGAACTGCCTGTTACGCTTCGCGGAACCTCAGGCGATGTGGGGGCGGTTACCGCTGAGGATATCACGGTTATCGCTGATCTGCAGGATGTCAGTTCGGCCAGCGGAAGCTATACGGTTCCCGCGGAAATCCGTGTGAATACCGACGGTGATGTGGGGATTGTTGGCACGTATCAGATCAGAATTACCATCAGTGATGAGGAACCAATAGGAGAAGACGATGACACAAATCGCAACCGTTGAAAAAATACTGGATTCCACTTATGCGGAAATCTCAGTTCCGAGGAAATCAGCCTGTGGGCATGACTGTGAGGAGTGTGCCGGCTGCGGTGTATCCGGAGCCGCCGTCCACGCGAAAGCCCAAAACCCCATCGGCGCACAGCCGGGGCAAAAGGTGGTTGTGCAGAGCGACACAAAGCGCATGATGGGCATTGTGGTTCTGGTATATCTGATTCCGGTGGTGTTGTTTCTTGCGGGCTATCTGCTGGCAGTCGCCTTCACAGCAAGGGTGGGGCTCCAGTACGCCGCGGCGGTTTTGGGGTTCGTCATTGGGATTGTATTCGCTATTCTCTATGACCGGAGACTGCGTTCGGCGGGAGGGCTGACCTTTACCATCGTCCGGCTGTTCTGAGCAGGTGTTTGGTTATGTACGCCCCCCTTTGGGGAAGCTTTCAAAAGAGGAACAGGAGCGGTTCCGGCGGATTTATTGCGGTCTGTGCCACACACTGGGTGCGCGATATGGACTGGCAGCCCGCTTTATCCTGAACTATGACTTCACTTTTTTGACAATTTTGCTGTCGGATGGGAAGGAGGGTTGCGCCCCGTGCGCCCGCTGTCCGGCCCATCCGCTGAAAAAGCGGTGCTATCGTCCCACCGACACGGCAATGGAACTGGCAGCGGACGAGAGTGTGATCTTGGCCTATTGGCAGCTGCGGGACGGCGTGAGCGACCAAGGCTTTTGGAAAGGGCTGAAGTACCGATTTCTCTCCCGGCTTCTGCGGGGTGCTTATCAGAAAGCGTCCAGAGCCCGTCCGGCCTTTGACGCCAGCACCAGGGAGCACCTGCAAAAGCTCTCGGACCTGGAGCGGGCCAACAGCCAGTCCATGGATCAGGCGGCGGATACCTTTGCGGCACTGCTGAGCGGAGCCGCTATGGAAGTGGACGACCCTGTCCGTCAGCGGGTGCTGGAGCAGATGCTCTATCACCTGGGACGCTGGGTGTATTTGGTGGACGCGGCGGATGATTTGAAAAAGGACGCGGCTTCGGGAGATTATAATCCGGTGGCCCTGCGCTTCGGCCTACAGAACGGCAAATGGACGCCAGAGAGCCGTCATGAGTTTGCGCAGACGCTGGATCACTCGATCCGCATGATAGCTACCGCGTTTGAATTGTGGGATTTTGGGTGCTGGCATACCATTTTGGAAAGCACGATTTATACCAGCCTTTTTTATGTGGGCGGTGCGGTTCTGGACGGTACATTTCAAGCCAGTATTCGGAATAGAAACAGAAACAAAAGCAGGAATGGTGAGGAAACCATATGAATGATCCCTATCAGGTCTTGGGGGTACCAGAGACCGCGACGGACGCAGAAGTCAAAAAGGCATATCTGAATCTTGCGCGGAAGTATCATCCGGATAATTATCACGACAATCCGCTGGCAGATCTGGCGCAGGAAAAAATGAAAGAGATCAACGCCGCCTATGAGGAGATCACCAAGCGGCGGAGCGGCCGGGGAGGCGGAAGCACCGGCAGTTCTTACGGGCGCAGTGGATATGACACGTACGGAGGCGGCTCCGCTTACCGGGACTATGGGAGCCAGGCTGGCAGTAGCTCTGTTCTCCAGCAGGTGCGGGCTGCGATCAACTCCGGCAACCTTAGCCGGGCAGAGGCCTTGCTGGCCAACTATCCGGATCACAACGCTGAGTGGAACTTTCTGCGGGGAGCGGTGTGCTATCGCCGCGGCTGGATGGACGAGGCCAAACGCTATTACCAGACAGCCTGTCAGATGGAGCCAAACAATCCGGAATACCGGCAGGCTGTCGATTATATGGAAAACGGGGCTGCCGGGTCCTATCACCCCAACAACGGGCCATTTGGAACCGAGGTCTGCGCCGCGAACAGCATGTGCCTGCCGTTCTGGTGCTGTGTCCTGCCGTTTTGCTGCTGATTTCTGAATTTGGGCATACGGGTGACCCCGTATGCCCGAACCAAGGGAGGAAGAAAAAGTGATCAAGAGTATGACCGGGTATGGCCGTGCCCGTGAGATGCTGCACAAGCGGGATATCACCGTGGAGGTCCGGTCCGTCAACAACCGGTATTTGGACTGCACTGTGAAAATGCCGCGTATGTATTCTTTTGCAGAGGACGCGGTGAAGAGCTGTGTGCAGAAGGCTGTTTCCCGCGGAAAGGTGGATGTGTTCATCACGGTAGACGCCTCTGCCGCTGATGTGGCAAAGGTGACGGTGAACCGGGAGCTGGCCGCCAGCTATGTGGCGGCGCTGAACGAACTGGCGGAGGTTTGCGGATCCGCGGATTGCAAAATTACGCCGGAGGCTCTGTCCCGCTTTCCCGATGTCCTCACTGTCACAAAGGAGGATGAGGATCTGGAAACCGTCAGTGCCGATCTGTGCCAGGTGCTGGAGGAGGCCTTGGAGGCCTATAACCAGATGCGGGCCGTGGAAGGGCGGAAGCTGGCGGAGGATATTGGGGGGCGTCTGACTACCATCGAAAGCTTGACCGGGCAAGTGGAGGTAAGATCCCCCGAGACCGTGACAGAATACCGCCGGAAGCTGACGGCGCGGATGCAGGAGGTGCTGCAGAGCACCTCTATTGATGAGCAGCGGATTCTGACGGAGGCTGCCATCTATGCGGATAAGATTGCTGTGGACGAGGAGACCGTACGGCTCCGCAGCCATGTGTCTCAGCTGCGGTCCATGCTGGAGTCCGACGAGCCCATGGGACGGAAGATGGATTTCCTGATCCAGGAGGTCAATCGGGAGTCCAATACCATCGGTTCCAAATGCAATGACGTGGCCATTGCCCAGGTTGTGGTCAACCTGAAAGCGGAAGTGGAAAAGATTCGTGAGCAGGTTCAGAACATTGAGTGATCTATGAAGCTGATTAATATTGGATTTGGAAATTTGGTATCTGAGGAGCGGCTGTTGGCTGTCGTCAGCCCGGATTCCGCCCCTATCAAGCGGCTGGTGCAGGAGTCCCGGGAACGGGGAATGCTGATTGATGCCACTTATGGCCGTAAAACGGCGTCGATTCTCATTATGGACAGTGATCATGTGGTTCTGTCGGCGCTGCCCCCGGAGAAATTGGCCGTCCGTCTGCAGCCGGACAGTACGGATGAGGAGGTTCATTGAGCAATGCGCAGAGGAAAAACGTTTATTATTTCCGGCCCGTCCGGCGTGGGGAAAAGCACGGTTTTAAAGGCCCTGCTGGAGCGGCGGAGCGATGTATATTTCTCTGTCTCCGCCACTACCAGAGAGCCCAGGCAGGGTGAGATTGACGGCGTCCATTATCATTTCCTGGATGTAGACACATTCCGGGAGTGGATTTCCAAGGACGAGTTCCTGGAGTACGCCGAGTATGTGGGCAATTTTTACGGGACGCCCAAAAAGTTTGTGGACGCGGCTATGAACAAGGGGCAGGACGTAATTTTGGATATTGAGGTTCAGGGTGCCATCCAGGTGTGCAGCAAGCGCCCGGAGACCGTTCGGATATTCATCGCCCCGCCCTCATGGGCAGAGCTGGAGCGCCGTCTGACCGAGCGTGGGACGGACAGCCCGGACAAGGTACAGAAGCGTCTGCTCCGGGCTAAAGTGGAATTCCAGACGGCCCATACCTATGATTATTTTGTCATCAACGACACAGTGGAGGAAGCCGTCAATGAGCTGAACGCCATTATGACGGCGGAACACTGTAAGCCAAAGGAACGGATGGAGATTATCAGCGGCAAGTAAAGCGCAGCGCGGATTTCTATAGATATTGCTGTTTTAATTTCACGCCGGTTTTCCGGCAGAATGGAAGGTTTGAACGATGTCCAGTATTGCAACTGAGAAAAAAGGTATGATTTATCCCGCAATGAGCAAGCTCAACGCAAAAGTCCCCAACCGCTATATGCTGGTCAATGTGGTGGCCCGGCGGGCCCGCCAGATTGCCAATGAAGCGGAGGACACCGGCACCAAGCTGGAGGAAAAGCCTGTCACATTGGCAATCGATGAGGTGGCACTGGGAAAGATTGACGCCACCGGCATGGATCTGACCATTGAAGAGGATCGAGGAAACGTCTGAGCTGAAAATTAAGGGGGAGTGAGGGATGGAGAGCGCTGCAATCGCAAAAGTGGCGGTGGCCGCCGCTCCCTATTCCATCGACAAACCCTATGACTATTTGATTCCGGCAACACTTCTTGAAAAAGTCCAGCCCGGTGTCCGGGTTACCGTTCCCTTCGGGCGTGGCAACCGCAGCTCGGAGGGATTCGTTCTGGCCCGCGAAAATGGACGGAAAACGCCGGAACTGAAAGCGTTGAGCGATGTGCTGGACAAGGAGCCGGTGCTGGACAGCGCGGGGATTGCCTTGGCCTATTTCCTGCGGCAGCGGTATTTCTGCACCATGTATGAAGCGGTGCGGACGATCCTGCCGGCAGGACTGTGGTATCAGTTCCGCGAGATCTATCATATCGCGGATAGACTGGATCGGACGGAGGCGGAGATGCGGGCTGGAAAGACCAAAGGCTCCACAGGGGTATTGGATTTTTTGTATGCCGCCGGCGGAAGCGGAAGTCTGACCCAGCTGAAGGAGGCCTGCGGGCCCGATGTGACGGAAACGCTTCGAACACTGTGCAAAAAGAATGTGCTGACCTCAGAGACGGAGGCGCTGCGGAAAATCAGCGACAAGATGAAACGCATGGTGGATTTGGCGGTGGATGTGGAGGATGCCTTGGCGGAGGCGGAGCGCAAGAAGAAATCGGCTCCCCTCCGCAGTGAGGTGCTACGGCTGCTTGCCGTGACGGGAAAAGTATCCGCCAGCGATTTATGCTACTTTACCGGCGCCTCTGCGCGGACACTTCAAAGCCTGCAAAAGGCCGGCTTCGTGACGTTTTCCGAGGAGGAAAAGCTGCGGGTCCCGGAGACGCAGGATGTGGCACCGGGTCCACCAATTGTTCTGAATTCGGAACAGGAGGAGGCATTCCGTCATATTACAGCGTTGACGGAGGCAAAAAAGCCGGCGGCTGTTTTGCTTCACGGCGTTACCGGCTCCGGCAAAACGGAGGTCTATATCCGGCTGGTTCAGGAGGTACTGAAGCAGGGGAGAACCGCTATGGTCCTCGTTCCGGAAATCGTCCTGACGCCGCAGATGATGCGGAAATTCAGCTCCTATTTCGGTGAGCAGGTGGTAATGCTCCACAGTGGACTGAAGCTCTCTGAGCGATACGACCAGTGGAAGCGCATTCGGAGAGGGGAGGTCAGCGTGGTGCTGGGCACCCGCTCCGCCGTGTTCGCGCCGCTGAAGAATCTGGGACTGATCATATTGGATGAGGAGCAGGAGAGCAGCTATCAGTCAGAAAACCCGCCCCGATATCACGCACGGGATGTGGCGAAATTCCGCTGCACCCAGGACGGCTCTGTCCTGGTGCTGGGTTCCGCCACCCCGGCTATCGAAAGCAGCTGGGCCGCCCGGGAGGGCGTTTATCATTATGAGGTGCTGCGCCGGCGCTACAATGAAAAGGCACTGCCCCAGGTTACCGTTACTGATATGCGGAAAGAAATCCGCAACGGCAATTCCAGCTCTGTCAGCGAATATCTGCGCCACGAGCTGGAGCAGAATATCGGGAGAGGGGAGCAGAGTATTCTGCTCTTGAACCGCCGGGGCAACAGTCGAATGCTGCTGTGCGGCGAGTGCGGCAAGGTGCCGGAGTGTCCCCGCTGCAGTGTGCCGCTGACTTATCATTCCGCCAATGGCCGTCTGATGTGCCACTACTGCGGCCACTCGGAGAAAGCCTATGATACCTGCCCGGACTGCGGCGGCCTGATGAAGCATGTGGGCACGGGTACTCAAAAGGTGGAGGAGGAGCTGCGGGAGCTGTTTCCAGAGACGAAAATCCTGCGGATGGACGCGGATACCGCCGCCGGAGGGCACGACAAGCTCCTTCAGAAGTTTGAAAAAGAGAAGATCCCCATTCTGTTGGGGACACAGATGATTGCCAAGGGCCTGGATTTTGAAAATGTGACTCTGGTAGGGGTGTTGTCCGCAGATCTTTCTTTGTATGTGGACCACTATCGGGCTGCCGAGCGGACCTTCAGCCTTCTGACCCAGGTGGTTGGCCGGGCAGGCCGGGGTGGAAAGCAGGGCCGGGCGGTGATCCAGACTTACACGCCGGAGAATCAGGTCATCTGGGCAGCAGCGGAGCAGAACTATGACAGCTTCTATGACAGCGAGATTCGGATGCGTCAAATCCGGCGCTACCCGCCTTTTTCGGATCTTTTCACCTTTACGGTTTCCGGAGCGGAGGAGGGAAGTGTTCTCCGTGCCGCCGTCTGGCTGCGGGAGGAGTTGCGGAAGCTGATTTCTCTGCCAGAATTACAGGCTGGGGAGCCGGAGGTGCTGGGACCGGCTCCCGCCCCGGTGGTGAAGGTCAATAACCGATTCAGGTACCGCTGCTTTTGGGTGGGGAAGAATGATAAGGCAACACGGGAACAGGTTTCCCGGATGCTGAAGACCTTCGCTCTTCGCAGGGAGTACCGTGGATTGAATATTTTCGCGGACTGCAACTCGATGGAATAAAATGGAAAAGTACAATCAAGGAGGAACTTGAAATGGCTTTGAGAAAGATTGTCAAACAGGGTGACGAGTGCCTGACTAAGGTTTGTCGGCCGGTTACGGAATTTAACTCCCATCTGCATGAGCTGCTGGATGATATGGCGGAGACGCTGTTTGACGCCAACGGAGCAGGACTGGCGGCGCCCCAGGTAGGGGTGCTGCGCCGGGTCTGCATCGTCCTGGACGAGGAGACGGAGGAAGTCATTGAGCTGGTCAATCCGGAGATAATTAAAGAGAGCGGCGAACAGACCGGTCTGGAGGGGTGCCTCAGCGTGCCGGGCAAGTACGCCATTGTTACCCGGCCCAATGTGGTGCGGGTGCGGGCCCAGGACCGGAACGGCGATTGGTTTGAGGCGGAGGCGGAAGGCCTGACGGCCAGAGCTTTCTGCCATGAGACGGAGCATCTGGACGGCCATCTGTTTGTGGAGCATGTGGACCACTTCCTGACGGACGAGGAACTGCAGGCTTATGTGGAAAACGAGGAGGACGAGGACGCCCAATGAGAATCCTGTTCATGGGGACACCGGAGTTCGCGGTGGAATCCCTGAAGCGGCTGGTTGAGGATGGCCACGAGCTCTGCGGTGTTTTCACCCAGCCGGATAAGCCCAAGAATCGGGGCCACAAGCGGGCCTTTTCTCCGGTCAAGGAATATGCCCTGTCGCAGAATTTGACCGTCTACCAACCCATCAAAATGCGGGACGGCGAAGTACTGGGCATTGTCCGGGAGCTGGCGCCGGAGCTGATTGTGGTGGCGGCTTATGGGAAAATCTTGCCGGAGGAGATTCTGCACACGCCGAAATACGGTTCCATCAATGTCCACTCCTCGCTGCTGCCCAAGTACCGGGGGGCGGCCCCCATCAACTGGGCCATTTTGAATGGTGAGACGGAAACTGGCGTCTCCATCATGTATATGGCGAAGGAGCTGGATGCCGGCGATGTGATCATCCAGAAGAAAACACCCATCGGAGCGGAGGAGAACGCCCAGGAGCTGACCATGCGGCTGGCAAAGCTGGGGGCGGAGGCGCTGTCAGAGACAGTGACGGCCCTGGCAGACGGCACCGCGTCCCGCACGCCCCAGGACGAGGAGCAGCAGATCTACGCCTCCATGCTGTCCAAAGAGATGTCTCCCGTGGATTGGACCCGTTCCGCCCATCAGATCAGCTGTCAGGTGCGGGGCCTGATCCCGTGGCCCTGTGCCACTACCGATGTCATCAGCGGCGAGGCCATCAAGCTCTTTGCCGTAACAGAGACCGGAGAGGACACCGCCGCCGATCCCGGCGTCATCGTGGCAGCCGGGAAGCAGGGGATTGACATTGCCTGCGGAGACGGCAAGGTTCTGCGGATCACGGAGCTGCAGGCTCAGGGGAGCAAGCGGATGACCGCCGGCGCCTATCTGCTGGGCCACCCCATTCAACACTGAATCGAGGAGAGCTATGCCTTATTATTATGGTTATGGAGATTTTTTGGCAAACAATCTCTATTGTCTGCTGCTGATTCCCGTTTTGCTGCTGTCCCTATGGGCGCAGATGAAGGTTTCCGGAAATTTCCGCCGTTACAACGCGGTCAATAACCGCCGGCATCTCACCGGCGCACAGGCCGCGGAGACTGTTCTGCGGACCCATGGCGTCTACGACGTGAATATCCGCTGCACCCGGGGAGAATTGACGGATCACTACGATCCTCGGGACAATACGATCTATCTGTCGGAGAGCGTCTATAACGCGCCTACCATCTCCGCTGTGGGTGTGGCCTGCCATGAGGCCGGCCATGCAGTTCAGTATGCGGAGGGATACGGCCCTGTGCGGCTGCGCAGTGCCATCATTCCCGCCACGCAGATCGGATCACGTCTGTCTTTTCTGCTATTCCTTGCAGGTACGTTCCTGTATAATCAGACCCTGTTCTTTGTTGGCATCCTGTTGTTTTCCCTGACCACGCTGTTCCAGCTGGTGACGTTGCCGGTGGAGTTCAACGCCTCTCATAGGGCGCTGGAGACCATTGAGGAAACGCAGCTTTTGGATGCGGATGAAACAGCCGGCGCCCGTAAGGTGCTTTCTGCCGCGGCCTGGACCTATGTGGCAGCATTGCTGATGTCGATTCTGCAGCTTTTGCGTTTTGTGCTGATTTTCCTAGGCAGAGGCGGAAACCGCCGAAACGGAGGAGGCAGATGATGGCTGAGAACGCCCGCACCACCGCACTGCAGGTGCTGCTGTCTATGAAGCAGTCTGGTGCTTGGGCTGACGCGGCGTTGAAGGCCAGGATCGACCGGAATCAGCTATCACCCCAGGACGCGGCGCTGGCAACCCGGCTGGTATACGGTGTCCTCCAAAACCGGATGCTGCTGGATCACTGGATCGGCGCCTACTGCTCTCAAAAGCCGGACCACCTGCAGACGCCTTTGCTGGATATCCTTCGCTTAGGGGTTTATCAAATCGTATTTCTGGATAAAATTCCAGACAGTGCGGCTGTGAATGAAGCGGTCAATATGACCAAGCAGTTCGGGCGGCCTCGGGCCGCCGGACTGGTCAACGCAGTCCTGAGGAAGATTGTTTTGAGCCGGGAGCATCTGCCGGAGGTACCCTCTGAGGATACTGTAAAGTATTTATCCATTACCTATTCCCACCCCAAATGGCTGGTAAAACGGCTGGTGAATCTGCTGGGAAAAGAGGAAGCTGAGTCCTATTTGAAAGTAAACAACGCCGTAGCTCCCACCACAGTGCAGGTCAACACGCTGAGAACCACTGTGGAGGAACTGACAGCGGAGTTCCACGCTTTGGGGATTGAGGCCTGTCCGCACGCCTGGATTCCGGATTGCCTGGAAATCAAAAACGCCGGAAATCTGACGGCGCTGCCGCCCTTTCTCGAGGGAAAATTCTTGGTTCAGGATGGAGCCGCCTGGCTGGTGACAGCGGCTGCGGCGCCGAAGCAGGGGAGCTGCGTGATGGACGTCTGTTCCGCCCCTGGAGGAAAAGCTTTTTCCACGGCTATTGCAATGAAAGACCAGGGGAGAATCCTGGCCTGTGACCTTCACGCGAACAAGCTGAAACGAATCCGCGAGGGAGCGGAGCGTCTGGGACTCAGCTGCATTGAGACCACTGCTGCTGATGGCAGCGCCTATCATTCGGAGTGGGCGGACTCTGCGGATCTGGTGTTGGTGGACGCCCCTTGCTCCGGTTTAGGGATTATCCGAAAAAAACCGGAGATCCGCTATAAAAAGCCTGACGATTTACTGTCGCTGCCAGTGATACAGACAGCTATTCTGGGCAATGCCGCTGCCTATGTGAAACCGGGCGGGATGCTGATCTACTCCACCTGCACCATCCTGCCGGAGGAGAATGAGCAGGTAACGGACGTCTTTCTTGCGGAGCATCCTGATTTTTCCCGAGAAAACTTCTCTCTCCCGGAGCCTGTCGGAGAGACAGGCGGACAGTTGACCCTGTGGCCTCAGCGCCACGGTGTGGACGGTTTCTATATTTGCCGCATGAGGCGAAACTGAGGACACAACATGACTGATTTGAAATCCATGACTCTGGAAGAGATGACCGAGTCCCTGCGAGCGTTGGGGGAACCGGCCTTCCGGGGCAAGCAGGTATTTACATGGCTGCACAGGGGCGTCACCTCCTTTGATGAGATGACCAACCTCTCCAAGCCCCTGCGGGAGAAGCTGAAGAAGGAATACAGCCTGACTGTACCCAAGGTGGCCCGGAAGCAGGTTTCCCGGCTGGATGGGACTATGAAGTATCTGTGGGAGCTGTCAGATGGGAATTGTATCGAGTCGGTACTGATGCAGTACCATCACGGCAATACCATCTGCATCTCCTCCCAGGTGGGCTGCCGGATGGGATGCGCGTTCTGCGCATCTACCATCGCCGGCAAGGTAAGAAACCTGACTCCGGCTGAAATGCTGGATCAGGTGATTTTTACCCAGAAGGATTCGGGCATGGAGATCTCCAACATTGTTTTGATGGGGATTGGCGAGCCGCTGGACAATCTGGATACCGTGCTGCGATTCCTGGAGCTTGTGAACCATCCTGACGGGCTGAATATCGGGATGCGGCACATCTCACTTTCTACCTGTGGACTGATTCCCGGCATTGAGCGTCTGGCGGAGATGGGACTGCAGCTGACGCTGTCCGTGTCTCTTCACGCGCCGGACAGTGAAACCCGCTCCAGAATCATGCCGGTAAACCGGGCCTATGATGTGGACAAGCTCTTCGCGGCGTGTCACCGGTATTTCGAAAAGACGGGCCGCCGAATTTCCTTTGAGTATGCCGTGATTGATGGCGTCAATGACCAGGACTGGCAGGCGGATCTGATTGCCAAGAAGCTGCGGGGAATGCCCAGCCATGTCAATCTGATTCCGTTGAACGACGTGGTGGAGAGCCCTTTCAAGCCGTCCAAACGGATCGCTGCTTTTCAGAAACGTCTGGAGTCTCACGGTGTCACCGCCACAGTACGGCGGAGCCTGGGCGGAGATATTGACGCTTCCTGCGGTCAGCTTCGCCGGAAAGCGATGGAAGAACAGCAGAAAGGAGAGGATGCCCTGTGAAAGTCTGGGGAATCACGGATATCGGCTTGGTCCGAAGGGACAATCAGGACGCCTATGGGATTGAGGATCGGACAGACAGCGGACACACCATCTGCGTCGTCTGTGACGGCATGGGCGGCACTGCAGGAGGACAGCTGGCCAGCAATATTGCAGTACGCACCTATCTACAGGAGCTTAAAAATGTTCTGAAGCCGGATATGACACCTGAACAGCTGCGAGAGGCGTCCTCTTATGCGGTGTCTTTGGCCAACAAGGCCATCCGTACGGAGGCGAAACAGTCGAAGGACTGCCAGGAGATGGGGACCACGCTGGTTTCTGCGGTGTCCTGCGGCAGCAGCACGATGGTCATCAGCAATGTGGGCGACAGCCGGGCTTACCACATCACAGCCGATGGAATCTGCCGTGTGACAAAGGACCACTCCCTGGTGGAGAGCATGGTGGACCGCGGGGACATCACTGCGGAGGAAGCCAGACGGCATCCAAACCGAAACCTGATTACACGGGCCTTGGGACCGGATGAGGACCCCATCTGCGACGGCTACATAACCCCGCTGCAGACAGGAGAATATATTCTGCTGTGCACAGACGGGCTGATTGATACCGTCACAGATCAGGAAATGCTGTTTGAGGTCCTGCATGGCGACGGACTGGACACTTGCCTGCAGCGGCTGCTGGACATCGCCAAGAGCCGCGGCGCGCCGGACAACGTAACGGCTGTGCTGATGCAGCAGGAGTAAAGGGGGAACGATATGGATCAGTACATTGGAAAAATGCTGAATAACCGCTACGAGATTCTGGAGCGGATTGGAACCGGCGGCATGGCTGTGGTCTATAAGGCCAAATGCCATTATCTGAACCGGCTGGTAGCTATCAAAATTCTGAAGAGCGATTTGGCTCAGGATGAGGATTTTCGCCGCCGCTTCAACGCTGAATCCCAGGCGGTTGCCCAACTCTCTCATCCCAATATCGTCTCCATCTATGATGTTTCCAAGGGCGGCGATACAGAGTATATCGTCATGGAGCTGATCGACGGGATCACCCTAAAGCAGTATATCGAAAAACGGGGCCAGCTCAGCTGGCGGGAAGCTCTGCATTTCATTACGCAGATCATGCGGGCATTATCCCACGCCCACAGCCGGGGGATTGTCCATCGGGATATCAAGCCGCAGAATATCATGGTCCTGCGGGATGGAAGCGTAAAAGTGGCCGATTTTGGCATTGCCTGCCTGGAAAATTCCGCCCAGACCCTGACCCAGGAGGCCCTGGGCTCTGTCCATTACATCTCCCCGGAGCAGGCAAGGGGAGACCGAACGGACGCCCGTTCCGATATCTACTCTGCCGGCGTGGTCCTGTATGAGATGCTTACCAGCCGTCTGCCCTTTGAGGGGGACTCCGCCGTCTCCGTGGCTATTCAGCACCTGAGTTCCATCCCACTGGCACCCCGGGAGATCAATCCTGAGATCCCGGAGCAGATGGAGCTGATCTGCATGAAGGCCATGGCGCCGGATCTGGATCGCCGCTATTCTTCCGCCGATGAGATGGTCGCCGATTTGGAGGCATTCCGAAAGAATCCGGGCGTGGATCTGGACTTTGGCTTGGAAGATTTGCGGCCGGAGGAACCGGATGAGCCGACTGTTCCTTTAAAGACCTCTCATATGGGAGCTGCTGCAAACAATAATGCCTCCCGCCATTCCGCACATCAGGAGCGGAGAGACCGGTATGAGGAGCCAGAAAGACGGTATGAGCAGGACGCTCCTCCCCGGAAGAGCCGCACAGGCCTGATGATAGGTGGAGTCGTTGTCTTGGCAGTCTTGGCGGCGGTGCTGCTGTTCCGCAATATTTTCAGTTCTTTTGGTATGCAGAATCAGGTGTATACGGTTCCTGATCTACGGGGATATACGCTGGAAGATGCCAGGGAGCTGGCGGAAGTCAAGGGCATCTTTGACGTACAGCAATCGGGCACAGCACCCAGCGACCGGACTGCCGGGTTAATCATCGATCAGAACCCCAGCCCCGAGAGCCAAATCAAGAGCAATTTGGTTATCTATGTCACCGTCAGCTCTGGAGAGGACCGTGGCGAGATGCCCAATCTGGTGGAGCAGGAGGCAAGGGATGCGGAATATGTCCAGTTGAAGGAACTGAAAGAGAAGTACAGCCTGACAATCATCACAGAAGAGGAAGCCTCTGATACGATCAACCAGGGCTATATCACCCGGACAGAACCGGCTGCGGGCGAGCCTCTGAAAAAGGGAGACACGGTTACGCTGTGGGTCAGCACAGGCCCTGCCGAGACCAAGGTTGGACTGTTCATTGGACAGGATATCAACAAGGTCATTCCCTATCTGGAGAGCTCATGGAAGCTGAAGCTTGGTGAAACAAGCTCCCGTGAGAGCGATCAGGCCGCCGGTACGATCATCGAGCAGTCCTTGAAGGAAAATGAAATGGTGCCTGTGAATTCGGAGATCAGCTTTGTCATCAGCTCCGGCCCGGCGTCCAGCGTCGATGAAGTAGAGGTAGAGATCGCACCGGATTTACCCACAGACCGGGACACGGTTCAGCTTCGTGTGGAACTGAACGGGGAAGTGGTCTTTGACGAGGAAGTAGCATGTTCCATGGGCGCCTATCCCATGACGATCCGGGGTACCGGAACCGGTGAGATAAGCTATTACTGGGATGGGGTTCTGCAGAACACCTTTGAGGTACCGTTCACATGATCCAAGGCCGTATTCAAAAGGCACTCAGCGGCTTTTACTATGTGGATACGGGCGAGGCTGGCCTTTTGACCTGCCGCGCCCGGGGCAAGTTCCGCAAGGACGGCGTCTCACCGCTGGTGGGGGATCTGGTGGAGGTGCGAGAGCTGGGCAACCAAGAGGGCTTTGTGGAGGCCATCCTGCCTCGAAAGAACGCTTTTGAGCGGCCGGCCGTGGCAAATATTGACCAGCTGGTAATTATCGCCTCCGGTGCCATTCCGAAGACAGAACCCTATTTGATCGACCGGGTGGCATCTATTGCCGCACTGAAAAATTGTGAAGTTGTTATCCTGCTGAACAAATGTGATCTGGATCGGGCGAATGGTCTGTATGAGATTTATACTGCCGCTGGTTTTCCTACACTGCGGGTCAGTGCTGAAACAGGGGAGGGGCTGGAAGATCTGAAGCCTCTGATTTCCGGCAAGTTATCTGCCTTTACAGGGAATTCCGGCGTAGGAAAATCCAGTATTTTAAACGCACTGGATCCCGAGTTCCAGCTGAAGGTGGGAGAGGTCAGCCAGGCCCTGGGCCGAGGCCGGCACACCACCCGTCATGTGGAGCTTTACCGGCTCAGCTGTGGGGCGGAAATCGTGGATTCTCCCGGATTTTCCTCGTTCGAGACAGAAGAACTGAATCTGGAGTTGAAACAGCACCTGCCCGAGACTTTTCGAGAGTTCCGTCCCTACTTGAAGGACTGCCGCTTTGTGGGCTGCAGTCACACCAAGGAAAAGGGCTGCGCCGTTTTAGAAGCGGTCCGCGGGGGAAAGATTCCCAAAAGCCGCCACGAGAGCTATCTCCGGCTTTATGAGGAACTGAAGCCCCTGCAGGAGTGGCAACAGAAGAACAGAAAATAAGACACCACAAAAAGTACCGCCGGTTTTCCGACGGTACTTTTTGCACCCGAACAAGCTGCTGGTGTATATACTGAAACAGAAGAAAGGAGCGTGACGGATATGGGTCGGCGAGGAGATGGCTGCCGTATTTTGGGAATCTGCGCGGTGGCGCTGGGTGCCGGAATATTGATTGCGGCGATCTTTCCAGTGGGAGCGCTGCTGTTCTTAGTCGCGTTTCTTTTGATCGCCTGTGGCTGTGCCTGCTGTAGGTTCTGAGTTCAGAGAGGAGTATTCATCATGCAGATTGTCGTTTGGAAATCACCGAAAGCTTTCAGCAGAATTCTGCGTCGTCTGTTCAAAATCAAGGCATAATCCATCCCGGCTGTTCATAGGGTTTGATTAGAATATGAACGGCTGGGAAAGGATGGTTTTGATGGAACTGGAGTTGAAAAAAGCCTGCTTTGACGCCTTTGACATTGGGGCTGAGCAGGTCCTGACACAGGAGGAAACGGCGGAGACGATTGTTCCGGATTATTGCCCGGATATTGCAAGGATCATTGATACAGAGGGAAAAGTATTCCTTCACAGCCGGGAACTGCATGACGGAAAGGCGGAGATCTCTGGAACGGTGCGGGTGACAGTCCTCTATACCCCGGAGGGGGAGGGCGGCATCCGCACGCTGGAATTTGCCATGCCCTTCTCAGCGGAGACAGAGGGAAAAGCCATGACGGACTGTGTCTGCCTCCACGCCACGACAGAGACGGAGTTTTTGGAGACCCGGATTTTAAATCCCCGGAAGGTTTTCACCCATTGTAAGCTGGTAACCCGGCTGACCGGATACCGAAAAGCGCCGCTGTGCTACTGCACAGATGTGGAAGCGGCTCCGGAGCTGTGCCTGGAAAAGCGGCAGGAGACCCAGCATACCTCACTTTTGACGCAGATTGCCGAGAAAGACTTTACATTTTCCGATGAAATGAATCTATCTCCAGGAAAGGAAGGGGCGGCGGAGATCCTGATGAGCCGGACCTCCTCTACAGTGACAGAGACGAAAATCGTTGGGAGCAAGCTGATTCTAAAAGGAATTTTCAGTGTCAGTCTACTCTATCGGACGCCGGGAGGACAGTGCTGCTCTGCCGGCGGGGAACTGCCCTTTTCCCAGATCATGGAGGTGGAGGGCGCGGCGGAGAATGCTTCTGTTTTCGTCCAGCTGCAATTCACCGGCAGTGACATCCAGGTCAGCAGCTCCTCGGATCAGGACGGGCGGCAGATTGCGGTGACGCTTTATCTGCACGCTGTGGCAATCCTGCGGCAGGAACAGACCGTTACGCTGCTCAGCGATCTCTACAGTACGGCCTATGACCTGAACTATGAGGCGGAGCCGGTTCAGCTCACCGACTACTCCGACACGGTGACCCGCCGGCAAACTGTGCGGGAGATTCTGGAGATTGGAGTGGTGGCGGATTCCGTCCTGTCCCTATATGTAACCTGCGGCAGCGTATCCTCCAGCAGGGAGGGAGACAATACAACCCTGCGGAGCGGTGCCACGATCCGTGCCCTGTACTTAGATGAAGGTGGTGTACCGCTGGTGGCGGAGCGCTGCATCGACGTATCCTGTCAGCTGGAGCTGCCGGAGGATTGCCGTGTCACAGCCCGGGCTTTCTGCCCGGAGGAAGCGCAAGGCAGCCTGGGTGACCGGGGAATCGAAGTCCGGTTCCAGGTGGAGTTCCAGGCTCAGGTCAGCACCCGGAAGAAAAAGATCTGCCTGGCCGGGGTAAAAATGGCCTCTGACAGCCCCAAGGATCTGAGCAAGGCACCGTCCTTAGTGCTGCGCGGGCTGGGAAAGGAGGAGACCCTCTGGATGCTGGCCAAGCGGTACAACACTACCATGGCGGACATCCTGGCGGCCAACGGACTGGAGGTGGAGTCGGATATTCCCCGGGAGAAGCTGCTGCTGATTCCAAAAAAGCGCGCGTAAATCACATGAGAGGACCGGAGGAAAAAGGCCGGTCCTCTCTTTTTCATAAGCCTGTCATACTTTTGAAACCGCTCTCATAGAGATGTACCATGAAAACATGGAACGCAGAAAAGGACGGGATACTATGACAAACACTGACATCTATCAGAACATCGCAACGCGGACGGCCGGAGATATCTATATTGGGGTCGTGGGCCCGGTGCGCACGGGAAAGTCCACGTTTATCAAGCGTTTCATGGAGACGCAGGTGATCCCCAACATCGACAACGTGTACCGGAAGGAGCGGGCGCGGGATGAGCTGCCCCAGAGCGGCTCCGGCAGGACGATTATGACGGCCGAGCCGAAATTCGTCCCGGAGGAGGCTGCCCAGATCCAGCTGCCGGACGGCGCCGCGTTCTCTGTGCGGCTCATCGACTGCGTGGGATATATGGTAAAAGGCGCTATCGGCCAATTTGAAAACGACGCGCCCCGGATGGTCACAACCCCCTGGTATGACCACGAGATCCCCATGACAGAGGCGGCGGAGATCGGAACCCGAAAGGTCATTACGGAGCACTCCACCATCGGCATTGTCATCACCACCGACGGCACCGTGGCGGATATCCAGCGGGAGGACTATCTGGAAGCCGAGGAACGGGTCATCCGAGAGCTGCAGGAGCTGGGGAAGCCCTTCATCGTCCTTCTGAACTCCGCGGACCCGCGCTCCGAGCGGGCCGTGGCCATCAGCAAGGACATCGCCTCCCGGTACACGGTCAATTGTATGCCGGTGAATTGTCTGGAGCTGGGAGAACAGGATGTGGCGGAAATCCTGAAGGCAGTGCTCTACGAATTTCCCATGCAGGAGCTGGATCTGTTCCTGCCGCCTTGGGTAGACGCGCTGCCGGCAGATCACCCCATCAAGAGCAGTCTCTACACGGCTGTGCGGGATAGTACGGCGGAGCTTCACCACATCCGGGAAGTGGACGCCGTGGTGAGCGCGCTGGGGACTTGCGAAAACATCAGCGGAGCCCGGATCACCGGCATTGATCTGGGAACCGGGATCGCGACGGTGGATCTCCGCCTGCCCCGGGAGCTGTTCTATCGGACCCTCTCCGAGCAGTCCGGCTTCACGGTGACTGACGACGGTGATTTGATGAGTCTGCTGACCACACTGGCCGGTGTTAAATCCGAGTACGACAAGGTGGCCGGGGCGCTGAAGAATGTGCGGGAGACGGGCTACGGCATTGTAGTGCCGGGTATTGATGAGCTGAAGCTGGAGGAGCCGGAGATCGTCAAGCAGGGTGGACGGTACGGTGTCCGGCTGAAGGCCAGCGCCCCTTCCATCCACATGATCCGGGCGGATATCGAAACGGCGGTATCGCCCATTGTGGGGAACGAGAAACAGTCGGAGGATATGGTGAATTACCTGCTGCAGGAATTTGAGGGGGATACCAGCAAGATCTGGCAGTCCAACATCTTTGGCCGCAGTTTCCATGAGCTGGTGAACGACGACCTGCAGAACAAACTCCACCGAATGCCGGAGGATGCCCGTAAGAAGCTGCAGGAGACCCTGACCCGCATTATCAACGAGGGCAGCGGCGGATTGATCTGCATTATTCTATAAGCAAAGACGGCGGGAGAGCAGAGCGTCTTCCGCCGCCTTTTCATAGCATCAGCAAAACGGAAAAGAGCTTTCTCCGTTTTTCAAATATTGGGTACTTCACAGAGGGATACCTTCTTTTCCGCATACCGTCAGCCTCAGCTTTTCCGGCATATCAGCCTGGGGTGGGACTTGAAAGCGGCGGGAAGACGTGTTACGATAGACAAGAAAGGACATCTGAATGAAAGGGGGATCCCATATGCTGCTCGCCATTGATGTGGGCAATTCCAATACCTCCGTGGGTCTTTTTGACCAGGACAGTACGCTTCGCTTTTTGGCGTCGTTGGACACGGACAGCCGGAAAACCGCCGATCAAATCAGCATTGACCTGATGAACCTGTTTACATTGTATCACTTTGATTACAAGGACATCACTGGTGCCATCCTCTGCAGTGTAGTGCCGCCGCTGAACTTCATGATGGAAAAGGCCCTGACCCGGCTGCTGGGGAAGCCGCCCATGGTGGTGGGCCCAGGTGTCAAAACCGGCCTGAACATTCGTCTGACAGTACAGACCCAGGTGGGCGCGGATATTGTGGCCGACGCGGTGGCGGCGCTGGAGAAATTCCAGCCGCCGATCATCACCATTGACATGGGAACTGCCACTACCATTGGTGTGATCTCCCAGGGACGGAATTATGAGGGCGGATTGCTGCTGCCAGGCGTCAACGTGTCCCTGGACGCCCTTAGCCGCCGGGCCGCCCAGCTGCCGGATATCTCCCTCCAGCATCCCAAATCTCTGATCGGGAAGAACACGGAGGACTGCATGCGATCCGGCATTGTTTACGGCACCGCCGGGATGCTGGACGGCATTATAGACCGCATTCGGGAGACATTCCCGGGCCAGGAGGTCAGTGTGGTGGCCACCGGCGGAAACGCCCCTGTCATCGTCAAATACTGTCGGAATAAGATCCTCTATGACAAGTATCTGCTGATGGAAGGACTCTGGACCATCTACCAGAAGAATAAATAATCGGACGCAAATTGCAATAACAAGTTGGACACCCCGTGGTAAAAACCTTGGTCACGGATGGAGCCGCAGGATCTATCCGTGAGCGAGGTTGCCGCAGCCGTCAGGCTGCGTAGACAGCGTCCA
>Ga0129307_1000807_pt1 | contig 42260 bp, 45 predicted proteins | sample P1105metagenome_FD_94437 | JGI IMG/M metagenome (GOLD analysis project Ga0129307, IMG submission 94437) | Capybara group fecal microbial communities from Wisconsin, USA - P1105 metagenome | ecosystem: Host-associated > Mammals > Digestive system > Large intestine > Fecal | place: USA: Wisconsin...
CTTCATTATTAAGATAATCATTGACGACTTGCTTTTTAAATTCGTAGGTATACTTGCTTTTACCCATAAAAAACGACCTCCCAAAGTTAGATTTTATAGGTCTAACTTTTGGGGGTCGGTTCAGTCCTTGAATGAGGGGTTTTTAATGTTTAAAATATATGTGATATAGAAATAAGTTTAATGAATCAGTATAATTATATATCATAATAATAGGAGGTATCAGAATATGAAACCATCTAAAAAATCATTTATATCCATTTATATTTGTTTTGCTATTTGTCTTATTTCTATTTACTCAAATTTTTCTACAAGTGCAAAAGAATTAAATGAAAATGAAGTTCAAATTATTAATGCTAGTGATGTTGATTCAACAATTTTAGAATTAAATAAAAATCACGAAACTGGAATTAAATATATTTTAAATATGAATAGCGATTTAAATCTAGATACCATAGAAGCAAACGACTTTACTATTTCTGGTTCAGGAAAACTTACAGTTAAATGTATTCACGTTAATAAATTAACACTAAAATCAGGTTCTAATGTAAATGTAATTAATGGACATATAAGAATAGGTGATTCTTATTATACGTGCGAAGATGAATATAGTCTAATCATTGAAAAGAATGCAAATCTTCGAATTTATCAGGATTCTTCTTATATTGGCGAAAATATGTATGAAACCGGAGCAGATAGATTTTCCGGACTTTGTATATATTGTTATGGACATATTAAATCGGCAGGTAATGTTGATTTATATTCGAATCATTGTAGCGGAATAATATGCGTTGGTAGTCTTACAATAGAGAGTGGTATTTTAAATATAAAATGCGACGGAGCAGGTTATACTGATCAATATTATAATTACATTGAAGGCGGTGCTTCAGGAATTGTATCGACAAGTCTAAATAATTTTAATGTTTTAGATGGTACAGTTAGTATAGTAACCCCAAATCGAGCTATCGATGTGGGAAATATAAATATTTTTAATGGAAATGTATATTTAAAATCAAATGACGAATACGGAAGAGTATTGTATACATCTTATAATATAACCATAAATGGAGGAAAAGTTGAGGCTGAATCAAGTGTACCATCTAAAAATATTATACGAGCTCGTTCAATATCTATTGCAGATACACTCTCAATCACAGTTCCCAAATACGGAAAACTATACACGCCCGATAATATGTATTGGAATTCTGAAGCATATATAAGTGATTATGATGATAATGAAGTCAATAGAATTGTAATAGAAGCATCTTCGGGTTCCTCTAATAATTCACCTTATTCAAACGAATGGGTCAATGGAAAATGGTATAATTCGGATGGTTCACAAACTTATGAATATAATTTGACATGGAAATCAAACGCAAATGGTTGGTGGGTTGAAGATAACAATGGTTGGTATCCAACAAATTTATGGCAAAAAATTGATGGAACATGGTATTATTTTAATTCGAACGGTTATATGGCTTCAAATGAATGGATTGACGGTTGGTGGATAAATAAAGATGGATCGTGTACATATAATGGAGTGGGGTCATGGAAATCTAATAGTAATGGTTGGTGGTTTTCTGATACAACTGGCTGGTATGCTTCTAATATGTGGCTAAAGATAGATAACAAATGGTATTATTTTAAATCTAATGGATATATAGCAACAAACCAAAAAATAGATGGCTATTGGGTTGATTCAAACGGAGTATGCAATTAGTATATTTTATTAAGAATTATTAAGTATATATAGAAATAACCACTCAAATTATAATATTGAGTGGTTATTTTTTGTATAAAAATTTTATTTGTTATGCAATAATGTGAGCTCTGTATCTGACAAATGCTTTCGAGACCGTTTTGGGTCTCGGCGCTTAGCGATTCACAAGCCGAAGGCGTGGTGAGAGCTTAGCGAGCCGAAGCTTGTTTTCGAAGAAATCAAGCCGGCGGTCCGCTAGGGGTACCCAAACCGTGCGAGAGCAGAGTCGAGAAAGCAATTGTCATATACAGAGCGTATTTAAACTACAAATATAAATCTTCGAACTTTGTCTTTTGGATAATATGTGTTAAAATACCGAATTAAAGTATCATATGGAGGTAAATTTTTATGATTACATATGAATTTGCGAAAATGGTAGCATTTGTCTTAATGATCATAATAGGTCTTGCTATGGTGATCATGCCTAAGCAATGTACACAGAAAGAGTATCGCGAAGATCCATATCAGGTAGCTAAAATTAGAAGAAGCGGATTTGTTACTATGGGCTGCGGTGTAGTAATGATTATTTTGAATATTTTAATATAATATAAACTAGAGGAAAAATAACGTGAGTAAGAAAAACACTAAAAAAAAGAATTCAAATAAACATGAGGAACAGAATACTTCATTTAACCCTAAATTATTTATTATATCTATTATATTGATTGTTGGCTTAGCAGGCACATATGGTATTGGAACTGCAATATCTATCCATAATAAAAATGTGGAAGAGGCTAAGAAATCAACTTTCGAGTCAGATCCAGATGAGAACGCAAATCTTGGTCATGAAAACAAACTACTTGCTGACCCTTACAGCAAGATAAGTCTGAGTGATCTTTATGATTACAATAGTCTTATAGCGGAAGGTGCTGCAAAAAATCTACTTTATTCTAAGAATGAAGCTGGAACATTAATAATGTCTGGAAAATCAAGTGATTTTAATACTGGAAAGTTTCAGATATATGGAGACTTTAACTTTGATAAAGAATCTGTAAAAAGCATTACATTTGATGGACTTGTTACATCAGGAGCTGATGTATCTGTAGATATTTATATCGATGGAGCAAAAGATCCTATTACATCTATTAAGCTTAAAAGCCCAGAAGGTGGTAACGAAGATAAAGGTACTGAGTATTATGACTTTATCCCAGGACTAGAGAGAGCATCATCAACCGACGGAGATGCCGCTCCAAGTGTGACAGGACTTAATACACCTGGCGAAGTAACAGCAATATTATTAAGCGACTCACAGATCACTGGAACTCATACCGTATCTATAGGATTTACAGTAGATATTGAAAAAGATATAGATATGGAAATTCTAATGAGAAGTATAGAATTTTCAGAAACCGATAAACCAGCAGACGGACAGAATTAATAAGAGGTATATGTATATGACTAGAAAATCTTTCAGATTATTAATAATAACAGTTCTTTCGATAATATTCTTTGCTGTAATAGCATTTGGCTGTTGTAACGTAAATGCAGCTGAAGAAGGATGGGTTAAGTCCAGTAATGGCGGCTGGTGGTATCAGTACGCAGATGGCACATATGCAAGGAGTGAATATATTGATGGTTACTGGCTTGATGCATCTGGCTGGTATACTAGTGGCTGGTACGGTAAATGGAAGAGTAATTCAACTGGTTGGTGGTTTGAGGACGGTAAATGGTATCCAACCAATCAGTGGCTTAAGATAGATAAAAAGTGGTATCATTTCAGTTCTTCAGGATATATGGACACTAAGAAATGGATTGGCTCTTATTATGTAGGTGAAGATGGTGCATGGATAGAGGGCTATAAGAACGCTGATGGATCAGTAGGAAATGGTTCTTCTGGAAATGGTTCTGGAAAAACTATAGTTATTGATCCGGGCCATTCGTCAGTTGTTGCATCTGGTACAGAACCTCTTGGACCTGGTTCGACAGAAACTAAAGCAAAAGACAGTGGCGGAACCAGAGGTACAACTACAGGTATCTATGAATATCAGCTCACTATGACAATTTCGAACAAACTTAAGACAGAACTGGAGTCACGTGGATATACAGTTATCCTTACTAGGTCTGATAATAATACTCCAATGTCATGTAAGGATCGTGCTGAAGTTGCAAACAATAATAATGCTGATGCATACATAAGAATTCACGCTGATGGTTCAGATAGTAGTTCTGCAGCCGGAGCAATGACAATCTGTATTACATCTTCAAATCCATATATTTCCAGCATGCATAGTTCTAGCAAGAAGCTTTCTCAGTGTGTACTTGATTCCTACTGTTCCTCTACAGGTTACAAGAATCGTGGTGTTTGGGAAACAGATACTATGTCAGGAAATAACTGGAGCAAAGTTCCTACAACTCTTATTGAAATGGGATTCATGACCAATTCAAAAGAAGATACTGAAATGAATGATGCTACCTTCCAGACAAAGATGGTAGAAGGAATAGCTAATGGTATCGACAAATACTTTGAATAAACTAAGATTATTTGTTATAATACCGTTTTAGATTTTATGAAAAGAACACAATGAATATAAATTTCATATGTGTATAACGAGGAATGATATATGAAGATTTATAACACTAAGACAAGACGTAAAGAAGAGTTTAAACCAATAAATGAAGGTAAGGTTGGCATCTATGTATGTGGACCTACTGTATATGACTTTATTCATATTGGTAATGCACGTCCTATGATCGTATTTGATACATTAAGACGTTACCTTGAACATAAGGGGTACGAGGTTAATTATGTTTCAAACTTTACTGATGTAGATGATAAGATCATTAAGCGTTCAAATGAAGAGGGCGTACCATCAATTGAAATATCTGAGAAGTTTATTGGCGAATGCAAGAAGGATATGGAGTCACTTAATGTAAGACTGGCAACAACACATCCTCAGGCTACTCAGGAGATTCCTGAGATGATCCAGATGGTTCAAACTCTTATCGATAAGGGCCATGCTTATGAAAAGAATGGAACTGTTTATTTCAGAGTTAGAAGCTTTGAGCCATACGGAAAACTTTCGCATAAAAATATAGATGATCTTGAGTCTGGTCACAGAGCTGAAGCTCATGCTCTTAAGGTTACAGGTGAGGATGAGAAGGAAGATGCTCTTGATTTCGTTCTCTGGAAGCCAAAGAAGGAAGGCGAGCCATCATGGGAATCACCATGGGGCGAAGGTCGTCCAGGATGGCATCTTGAGTGCTCATGCATGTCTAAGAAATATGTAGGTGATACAGTTGATATTCATGCAGGTGGTGAAGATCTTATATTCCCTCATCACGAAAATGAAATCGCACAGAGCGAAGCTGCCAATGGTTGCGAATTTGCAAATTATTGGATGCATAATGCTTTTCTTAAGATAGATGGTGAAAAGATGTCTAAATCTCTTGGCAATTTCTTCACTGTACGCGATGTATGTTCTCAGTATGATCCACAGGTATTCAGATTCTTTATGTTACAGGCTCATTATAGAACACCACTTAATTTCTCAAGAGAGCTTGTAGAAGATGCATCTCGTGGACTTGAAAGAATACTCAATGGAGCTGAGAAGCTTAGAGAGATAGCAGATAAGAAAAATGGTCGATTCATCATGGATGAAGAGCAGAGAATTCTTGAAGAAGAAATGCCTAAGTTCATTGAAAGATTTGATACTGCTATGGACGATGATCTTAATACTGCTGATGCAATATCTGTAATATTTGAACTTGTAAGATTCACAAATGCTAACACAAGCGAGAAGTCTTCATCAAACTTTGCAGATTGCCTGTATAGAATTCTTTTCGAACTTTGCGATACAGTACTTGGAATTAGCCTTGAAAGAAAAGCTGCTCAGATTGATGAGACAGAGGTTGCTCAGATTGAAGCGCTTATTGCTGAAAGAACCGCAGCTAAGAAGGAAAAGAACTTTGCTCGTGCCGATGAGATCAGAGCACAGCTCATGGATATGGGTATTATTATAGAAGATACAAGAGAGGGCGTTAAGTGGAAGAAAGCGTAGTAAAAATGTATTCACCTCTTGCTCTTGCCTACATTGGTGATAGCATTTATGACCTGATGGTGAAAGAACATTTTGTAAAGCAGTCCAATATGCAACCAGAGAAGTACCATAAGATTGTTACTTCTATAGTATCTGCTAATGCTCAGTCTGCATTTATTGATTCATTTTTAGAACAATTAAATGAGACTGAACTCGGAATATATAGAAGAGGACGTAATTCCTCACCTCATACTAAGGCAAAAAATGCTTCCCTTGAGAATTATCTTAAGGCTACAGGCTTTGAAGCAGTACTAGGGTTTCTATATTTATCCGAACAAAAGGAACGATTAACAGAGATAGTAAATCTCTCTATTGAATTTGTTAAGAAGTAATTATGTCATACGAAATTTTTGGAAATAATTTAACAGAACTACATACGGAAGAATTAAAAACTCCTGATACAAAGTCTGCCACGTTAGATAAGACTAGCAGTTCTAACGACAGACTTGAAGGAAGAAATTCAGTCATGGAGGCAATTCGTGCCGGAAGAACTATTGATAAGGTGTATATTCAGGATGGTCTTAGAGACAATACAATATCAAGAATCATCTCCAAACTTAAAGGAACTGGAACTCTGATATCATTTGTCAAGAAAGAACGTCTTGATAGTATGTCTGAAACAGGACATCACCAGGGTATTATTGCTCAGACAACCTCTTACGAATATTCAAGTATTGAAGATATATTTGAGCTGGCTAAGAAAAAGAATGAGCCTCCTTTTATAATTCTCCTGGACGAGATAGTAGATCCTCATAATCTTGGAGCAATTATCAGAACAGCTAATATTGCTGGTGCTCATGGAGTGATCATTCCAAAGCATAACGCTACAGGTCTTACAGCTACTGTTGTAAGAGCTTCAGCGGGAGCGATTAACTTCACTCCGGTTGTTAAGGTTACAAATATCTCAAAGACTATTGAGGAACTTAAAGGACGTGGTTTATGGTTCGCATGTGCTGATATGGGCGGCGATGAGATGTATAAGTGTAATCTCACTGGTGCAATCGGTTTAGTAATAGGAAATGAAGGTACAGGTGTATCCAGACTTGTTAAAGAAAAATGTGATTACATCGTTTCTATTCCTATGAAGGGCGATATTGAATCACTTAACGCTTCAGTTGCTACCGGAATCCTGGCGTATGAGATAGTACGTCAAAGATTAAATGTGTAATAATATATTTTAATATATTTTGTTTAGAGGTAATAATATATGACAAAATATGAAATGTTATCAGATGATGATCTGATCAAGCTTTCCAGACTAGGTGATCGTAATGCAGAAGAGTTTCTTCTGGATAGTTATCGGCCTATGATACTGCATATGACAAGACAGCTTCATCTTCAGCACATAAATGATGCTGATATTGAAGACTTTATGCAGGAAGGTATGATAGGTCTTTTTAATGCAATGAGAGACTATGACCTAGATTCAGAAGCTTCCTTTAGCACATTCGCGCATATATGTATAGCTAATAATATGAAAAATGCACTTACATATGCCAACAGAAAGAAGCACCTTCCTTTAAAGAATTACGTGCATTTTGATTATTATGGAGAAGATTCCGAAAAGCATACAAATGATGCAATAGTAAGTGATTTTGGTGCAAATAATCCTGAACAGCTGATTCTTAAGGATGAAGATATCAAGAGAATGTACATGGAAATGGATGAAAAACTCAGCGCAATGGAGAAAAAAGTTGTATCACTTTATCTTAGTGGATATTCAAGAAAAGAGATGGCCAGCACACTTGGTAAATCCGAAAAGTCTATTGATAATGCACTGACCAGAATTCGCAACAAACTTAAAGGATAATAGTATATTTTAGTAGTTTATTTGACTTGACACATTTGGGTATTTCAAGTAAGATATGAGACTGTGAGTTTCATGCTAATATAGCTCAGTCGGTAGAGCGCAACATCGGTAATGTTGAGGTCACGGGTTCGATTCCCGTTATTAGCTATTAAATGCCCTGACAATGATTTGTCAGGGCTTCTTCTATAATAGGAGATAAGGAGTTTTTTTATATGAATATTTGCCTTAAAAACAGAAAAAGAATATTCGCTGTTATACTAGCTTTTTTTGTGATTTTAACATCAGTGTTCGGCATATTCGGCAAGATAGATTCATATGCAGAAGATGTATCCATAGTACTGGCTATCTGGCCAACTGATGTTAAGATAGGAGATGCTGTTACAGCTACAGTAACCATTACAGGAGATAATCTTGGTGAGTATGATATCTTCCTGGAATATCCTAGTAGTATTCTTCAGTATACTGGAGGAGAAGCTACAGGAACCATTGAGATTAAAGGAAATGGTGCCAACACCTTAACCTACAATTTTAAAGCGATTGCCAATGGTGAAGGAAAAATCCAAACTAGCGGTTACAAATTATATGATACCAACGGAACACAGCTATCAGTTGTTCATGCCGGTGGAAATATAATCGTTGGTGAAGTAGCAGAAACAGATGAAAAGATTAAGATTGGAAATGACACGTATACTCTGGTAAATGACAGAAAACTGCCATCACCACCTGAAGGATATAAAATATCTTCAGTAACTTATAATGATAAAGAGATTTACGCTTACCAATCTCCTACACAGAATATTAAGGTTGTTTGTCTCCAAAATGACGAGTGGGAGCAGAAGTGGTTTGTATATGATGAAGAAAAGAAAGAGTTTTCTCCATTTGTAGAGTATTCATTAGATGGAGTAAGCTATGTGATCATAAACAAGCCTGATAATGTTGAAATCCCTGACATTTATTCAGAAACAAGTCTTACATTGGATGGCAGTCAGCTTGTTGCCTATACAGATAACTCTGATAGCGGACTATATCTTGTATACGCTCTTAATCAGACGGGTGATGCCGATCTATACTTCTTTGATACAAATGAAGGCAGTATTATCAGATACGCTGCAATAGAAAGCTTAGTAGAAAATCAGCTTTCACAAACTGAAGATAAGGAAGAAATTGCAACTCCTTCTGAAACAACAAAAGAGAAGACAGTTGCAACACCGCTTATCCCTCAAAAAGAAAAGTCAGATGAAGAGGACGAAGGTTTCTTTACAAAGTCTACTCTTCAAAAACTTCTATATATGATGGTTGTTCTTTTCATCATCATGTGTGTAGTCGTTATCATACTTATAATTAGAAATGGTATGCTTCAGAGTCAATTATACGGCGAAGACTATGAAGATGATGACGATGATATAGTTGAAAAGGCAAAGCAGGATGCTAAGCAGACAGCCAGTGATGATCCTATGACCATGAACCAGATTAAAACTGGTAAAAACAATAGTTATAATGTAAATGAAGATACTGGTGAGATTCTTCTTGTTGAAGCTGCAGACAATAATTCAGGTGTAAATGTTCCACCTGCTGAAGATAACGAATCCGATAAGATTGAAAAGGCCATGGCTGAAAGACCTTATGGATATGATTCAGCATTTGATGTAGTAACAGTTGATGAAGCTCCAGAAGGAGAACATGTATATAGAGAGCCTGAACCAGATACAGATTCATTTATTGATCCGTCAAAGTTTGATCAAGAACTTGAACGTAAGAATCTGAATGCAAAGAATAAACTTCGTGCTATCCAAGAGGCTGATAAAGAAGGTGATGATACTAGTAGTGATGAACCTGGAGAAGTAACAGAAGCTATTGATTTATCCACCGAGGATGATACTGAAGAGATTTCCGAAGCTATTGAGCAGGTTCAGCAGATAGTTGAAACGCAGGAACAGGCTGATGATGATATCAAGACAACAGAAGAAGCCTTCCAGTTGGTAGATGAACAGCCTTCTCAAAGCTTTGAAGACATTCCACTTCAGACTGCAGAAGAGCCTATATCTGCATCTGATTCAGCTGAAATGCCAACAACTATCCTAACACAGGATATGGCTCCTAAAAAGAAGATTAATACACCTCAAAAGGTTGCTCTTCCTGGAATGGATGAGGATGATGACGAATAATTGTCAAATAATGGAGGAAAGATTATGTCAGAAGAGAATAAAGAAAACATTTCAAGAAATTTTATAGAAAATATAATAGATAAAGACCTTGAAGAAGGAAAATATGCAAAGATTGTAACCAGATTCCCACCAGAACCTAACGGCTATCTTCATATCGGACATGCAAAATCTATACTTCTTAACTATGGACTTGCATGTGAATATAACGGACAGTTCAATCTTCGTTTTGATGATACTAACCCTACAAAAGAGAAGGAAGAGTTCGTTGATTCCATAATTGAAGACGTAAAGTGGCTTGGTGCTGATTTCCGTGGCGAAGTTCTTTATGCATCAAACTATTTTGATCAGATGTATGAAGCTGCTATAAAGCTTATCAATAAAGGAAAGGCTTATGTTGATGATCTTTCAGCAGAAGAAATCCGTGAGTATCGTGGTACGCTTACTGAACCAGGAAAGAACAGTCCATACAGAGACCGTTCTATAGAAGAAAACCTTCAGCTTTTTACAGACATGAAGGACGGTAAATTCGAGGACGGAACTAAGGTTCTTCGTGCAAAGATTGATATGGCTTCACCTAATATCAACATGCGTGATCCAGTTATATATCGTATTGCTCGTATGACACATCATAATACTGGTGACAAATGGTGCATTTACCCAATGTATGACTTCGCACATCCAATTGAGGATGCGATTGAAGGAGTAACACATAGTATATGTACTCTTGAGTTTGAGGATCACAGACCTCTTTATAACTGGGTAGTAGAAGAGCTTGAGTATCCATTCCCACCCAAGCAGATTGAGTTCTCGAAACTTTATCTGACAAATGTGGTCACAGGTAAGAGATATATCAAGAAACTGGTTGAAGACGGCGTTGTAGACGGATGGGATGATCCACGTCTTGTATCACTTGCTGCACTTCGTCGTCGTGGTTTTACTCCTAGCTCACTTAAGACATTTATGGAGCTTGCTGGTGTATCAAAATCACAGAGTTCATGTGACTATGCAATGCTGGAGTACTGTATAAGAGAGGACTTAAAACCAGTTGCTCCTCGTTATATGGGTGTACTTCGTCCAATCAAGCTTGTGATTGATAACTATCCTGAAGGACAGGTTGAAGAATTCGAAATAGAAAATAATGCTGATGATGAAAACAGTGGAACACGTAAGATAACATTTTCTCGTGAGCTTTATGTAGAAGCAGATGATTTCATGGAGGAGCCACCAAAGAAGTATTTCCGTCTCTTCCCAGGAAATGAGGTTCGTCTTAAAGGTGCATACTTTGTAAAGTGTACTGGTTGCGAGAAAGATGCTGATGGTAATGTAACAGTTATTCATGCAACATATGATCCAGAGACACGTTCAGGAAGTGGATTCGAAGGACGTAAAGTAAAGGGTACAATTCATTGGGTAAACGCTTTAGATTGTCTTGATGCTGAGGTTCGTCTTTATGAGAATCTTATTGACGAAGAAAAAGGCAAGCTAAATGAAGACGGAACACTTAACTTTAACCCTAATTCACTTGAAATCATTGAACACGCAAAGCTTGAAAAGGCATCATCAGACTTAAATCCTGGTGATCATGTTCAGTTCATTAGAAACGGATACTTCTGCGTTGACTCAAAGGATACAACAGCAGATCATAAAGTATTCAACCGTGTAGTAGGACTTAAATCCTCCTACAAACCTGCCTAAACTGGAGATAATATGAACATAAATTATGTACTTGAAAATGTTAAAGATTTCCATTTAAAGGATGTACTCGAATGTGGTCAGTGCTTTCATTTTCAGAGAACTGATACGGGACTTAATCCTGAAGAATTCGAATATGACATAGTATATCGAGACAGAGTTCTTCATATTAAAGAAGAGCCTGATACAGACGGGGTTAAGCTTACATTTGAGAATACAGAAGATTGGGAATTCCAGACTATATGGCGCGAATATTTCGATCTTGACCGAGACTACTCCAAAATCAAAGAGAAGATAATCGCTGCTGATCCAAGACTTGAAGAGATTGTTGAAGAACATAGTGGTATAAGAATTCTTAACCAGGACTTCTTCGAAACACTAATTTCATTTATCATTTCACAGAACAAGCAGATTCCACAGATTAAACAGGTGGTAAATAATCTATCTTCTGAGATAGGTACAAAGTTCGATGTAACTATGATAAATAGATTTGGATCAGAATTTGATGCATTCTTTCCAACTGTCGAGCAGATTCATAACGCTACTGAAGATGAGGTTAGAGCATCCAAATGTGGCTTCCGTGCACCATATATCAAAGATGCTGCTGAAAAAGTATTCTCTGGTGAGATAACTGAAGATGAGCTTCTTCGTATGGATACAGATCAGGCTCGTCAAAAGCTGATGACAATTCACGGAGTCGGAGAAAAGGTGGCAAACTGTGTACTGCTTTTCGGACTTGGACGTACGGAGAGTTTTCCAGTAGATGTATGGATGAAGCGTATATGTGAATATCTATATTTTGATGGTGATACACCTAAGGCTGAGATAGAAGCGTTTGCAATGGATAAATACGGAGATGTAGCTGGTTATGCACAGCAATATCTCTTTATATATGGCCAAAAACATAGAATCGGTGCAAAATAATCATTGCACCGATTTTTTATTTACCAAATGTTGAATTAATACAAATTAACACTTGATTTTTTAGCAATATGTTGTACAATATACTTTGTGTTAGCACTCTGAGTAATTGAGTGCTAAATCAGAAAACTATATTAGTAGGAGGAAAAGAAAAATGAATATTAAACCATTAGGTGACAGAGTAGTTCTTAAGGCTGCTGAAAAAGAAGAGAAGACATCTTCAGGCATCATCCTTACAGGAAATGCTCAGGAGAAGCCATCATATTCAGAGGTTGTTGCAGTAGGACCTGGAAAGGTTGATGACAACGGCAAGCTTATCCCAATGAACGTAGAAGTTGGACAGAAGGTTATCTTCCAGCAGTATGCAGGTTCAACTGTAAAGATGGGCGAAGAGGAATATACTATAGTATCACAGGACAGCATTCTTGCAGTCGTAGAATAATAAAATCGAGGTGAATATAAAATGGCAAAAGAGATTAAGTACGGTGCTGAAGCTAGAAAGGCACTTGAATCTGGAGTAAATCAGCTTGCTGATACAGTTAGAGTAACACTTGGACCTAAGGGACGTAACGTAGTTCTTGCAAAGTCTTATGGTTCACCACTCATCACAAACGATGGTGTTACAATCGCTAAAGAGATCGAACTTGAAGATGCATTTGAAAACATGGGAGCTGCTGTTGTTAAGGAAGTAGCTACAAAGACAAATGACGTCGCAGGTGATGGTACAACAACAGCAACTGTTCTTGCACAGGCAATGATCAACGAAGGTATGAAGAACCTTGCTGCAGGTGCTAACCCAATCGTTCTTCGTAAGGGAATGAAGAAGGCATCTGAGAAGGCTGTAGATGCAATCATCAAGATGAGCCAGCCAGTAAATGGTAAGGATCAGATTGCTAAGGTTGCAGCTATCTCAGCTGGTGACGAGGAAGTTGGTGAGCTTGTTGCTGACGCTATGGACAAAGTTTCAAAGGATGGCGTTATCACAGTAGAAGAGTCAAAGACAATGAAGACAGAACTTGACCTTGTAGAAGGTATGGAGTTCGATAGAGGTTATGTATCAGCTTACATGTCAACTGATATGGAGAAGATGGTAGCTGAGCTTGATAACCCATATATCCTTATTACAGATAAGAAGATTTCTAACATTCAGGATATTCTCCCAATCCTTGAGGAGATGGTAAAGACTGGTTCTTCACTTCTTATAATTGCTGAGGATGTTGAGGGTGAGGCTCTTACAACACTTATCGTAAATAAGCTTCGTGGTACATTTAACGTAGTAGCTGTTAAGGCTCCTGGATATGGTGATCGTCGTAAGGATATGCTTCAGGATATCGCTATTCTTACAGGTGGTACAGTTATTTCATCAGATCTTGGTTATGAGCTTAAGGATACTACAGTAGATCAGCTTGGACAGGCTAAGAGCGTTAAGGTATCAAAGGAGAACACAACAATCGTTGATGGTCTTGGTGACAAGGCTGCTCTCGAGGAGAGAATCAACCTTATTAAGACACAGATCACAGATACAAAGTCTGATTTCGATAGAGAAAAGCTTCAGGAGAGACTTGCTAAGCTTGCTGGTGGTGTTGCAGTTATCAGAGTCGGTGCTGCTACAGAGACAGAGATGAAGGAAGCTAAGCTTCGTCTTGAGGATGCTCTTAATGCTACACGTGCTGCAGTGGAAGAGGGTATCGTATCTGGTGGTGGTTCAGCTTATGCTCACGCTATCAAGGAAGTAAATGCTCTTGCTGAGACACTTGAAGGTGATCAGAAGACAGGTGCTAAGATCATCGCTAAGGCTATGGAAGCTCCACTTTATCACATTGTTGAGAATGCAGGTCTTGAAGGTGCTGTAATCGTAAACAAAGTTAAAGAGTCAGATGATAAGACTGGTTTTGATGCATATAAGGAAGAGTTCGTAGATATGGTAGCATCAGGTATAATTGATCCTGTAAAGGTTACACGTTCAGCTCTTCAGAACGCTACATCAATCGCTTCAACACTTCTTACAACAGAGTCAGTTGTTGCTGATATCAAAGAAGATGCACCTGCTATGCCAGCTGCACCAGCAGGAATGGGCGGGATGTACTAAATAGAGTCATCAGTCGCATGTTGAGATAACAAAAGAGAGTCACAGTTGTGCTTGCACAAGACTGTGGCTCTTTTTTGTTGTCTCAAACCAGAATGGTTTGGCTTAAATATGTATGAGGAAAATAGTACGCGAAGCGTACGGAGAGTGCGAAGCACGATTTCCGAATACTATAAGCCAAAACATGCGACTGTATTATTGAACATATTTCACACATTTGTTACTATATTAAAAAACAATTCAGGACGGTAAACTATGAATAAAAAAGTAATCAATCTCCTTATAACCGAAGCCCAAAAAGCTCGCAAAATGGCCTACGCACCATACTCAAACTATCTGGTAGGTGCAGCCCTTGTTGTCCCATCAGGAAATATCTACACCGGATGCAACGTAGAAAACGCCTCCTACGGTCTTACTAACTGTGCCGAGCGAACAGCTATATTCAAAGCTGTCAGCGAAGGACAGCGTCATATTGATGCTATAGCTATAGTTGGTGCACCTCTTATGGATGAGCCTTCTGACTATGCATATCCTTGCGGTTCATGCAGACAGGTAATGTCTGAATTTCTTCCAGAATCAGGAAATATAGAAGTGATCGTTGCTAAATCCCTGGACGACTACAAAATTTTCAAGCTTTCAGAATTACTCCCTAATTCATTCAACTTATAATATTAGTTGATTGAAATATGGAGTTAGATGGGGTAAACTAGTAACGTTATTTTATAAAAGAGAGGATTTTTTAAAGCACATGGATTTAAAGAATTTTAAAGACAGATTTGGAAGAACCGTCGATGATATTAAACAAGCTATTGAAGCACTCGGAACATATGACATCAAACAAATAAACGAGCTTTCAGAACAAAATGGAATCGGATTTGTTATGAGTCATAAGAAGACTAAAGCAAGATTCTCAGCTGTTATTTGTGATGATGAAAATAAAGTATTTGCGATCGGCTTTAGAACACCACCTACAAACTCTAAAGGTATTCAGCATATTGTTGAGCACACAGTTCTCTGTGGTTCGAAGAAATATCCTGCAAAAGACCCATTTGTTGAACTGGCAAAGGGTAGTCTTAATACATTCCTTAACGCTATGACTTATAGCGATAAGACTGTATATCCTATAGCAAGCTGCAATGATAAGGATTTTCGTAACCTTACAGATGTTTATCTTGATGCAGTATTCAATCCAAATATTTATGCAAGAGAAGAGATATTTAAGCAGGAAGGCTGGCACTATGAGATGGCTGATAAAGACAGCGACCTCATAATTAATGGTGTAGTTTATAACGAAATGCGTGGTGTTTATTCATCACCAGATGCTGTTCTTGCGTCTGCAGTAAACGAAAAAATGTATCCTGATACACCTTATGGTGTAGATTCTGGCGGTAATCCAGATATCATTCCTGAACTCACCAGAGAAGAGTACATGGATTATCATAAGAACTATTATCATCCATCAAACAGCTACGTATATTTATATGGTGACATGGATGTAGTAGAAACTATTGATTATATAGATAAGGATTATCTTTCAGATTATGATTATCTGTATGTGCCATCTGAGATTCCACTTCAGAAGTCATTTGACTCTGAACTTGAATATACAACCAAGTATTCAATAACAGAAGAGGAAGCTGAGGATTCAAAATCTATAATCACATATAATGTTGTTACCGGAGTTACTACTGATAAGTATATGAGCAAGGCTCTTGATATTCTTCAGTATATCTTAGTTGATTGTCCAGGTGCACCTCTTAAGCAGTCAATCATTGATTCAGGTATCTGTTCAAGTGTTGAGTCAATGTTTGATAATACCATGCTTCAGCCTCTGTTTACTTTGATTGGTCATGATATCGAAGAAGAGAATATTCCTAAGTTTAAAGAAATAATAGAGACTGAACTCAAGAAATATGTAGAAGAGGGACTTGATAAAGAAGCTTTAGAAGCTGCTCTTAATCTTAATGAATTCAGAAATAAAGAAGGTGTTGGAGGAAGATACCCTAAGGGACTTCTTCTTGGACTCCATGATTTTAGCGGATGGCTGTACGATGATGATCTGGCTCAGAATACTCTTACTATGCAGCCTGTATATGATTATCTTCGTGAAGGTATTAATAATAATCTTCTTGATCCAGAAGACACATCAAAGGGATACTTTGAAGCCCTTATCGAAAAACTTCTTCTGAATAATAATCATAAGTCTGTAATCCTCGCTGAGCCTGAGATCGGACTTAACACTGAAAAGGATAAGAAACTGGCTGAAAAGCTGGCTAAATATAAAGCAAGTCTTTCTGCTGATGAGATAGATTCAATAGTAAAAGAAACTGCTCATCTTAAGGAGTATCAGACAGAACCATCTACACCTGAAGAGCTGGCAACAATCCCGCTCCTTAGTATAGAGGATATTGATCCTAAATCAAGAAAATTCTTTAATAGAGAGACAGAAGTTGCAGGAACCAGAGTTATTGCCCATGATATCTTTACTAACGGCATTACATACCTGGATCTGTATTTCGATATAAATGATATCTCGTATGAGGATCTGCCTAAGATATCATTTATCTCTGATCTGCTTACTTATGTAGATACAGATAATTATACTTATAATGAGCTTTCTAAGAAGATTGACCTGAAGACAGGTGGAATGAATATGCAGCCTATTGATATTGTCAGAATGGGCGAAGATAGCCTCACCTGCTTCGGCGTAAAGATGAAGACATTTGATGACAAGGTAAATGATGGCCTTGAACTGATTTCTGAGATAATCACAAAGTCTCATATAACAGATAAGAAGCGTATTCGCGAAGTTGCAGCTGAAATTAATTCAACTAGCAAACTGAGTATGCTTGAAAGCGGTCATCTTACAGCAAGAGGTAGAGCTCTTTCATATATCGACCGTCATACAAAGATCATGGATTCCTTTGATGGACTTGATTACTATAGATTTATCGATAATCTGGATAAGAACTTTGATAATGTAATAGATGATCTTGTAAATGATCTAGACAGACTTTATAAATCAATCTTTAGAAAAGACGGACTTATTGTTTCTGTAACAACAGATAAACCAGAAAGTACTCTTGAAGAACCAATCAAGAATCTTCTTAGTATCCTTAGTGATGAAAAGCGTTCAGATAAGAAACTTGAGGTTCCTCTTGAAATAAAAAATGAAGGCTTTAAGACTGCATCAAAGGTTCAATATGATGCTATAGTATCTAACTTTAAAGATGCTGGTCTTGAATATGATGGTTCACTTCTGGTGCTTAAGACAATCCTTTCTTATGATTATCTATGGATAAATGTAAGAGTAAAGGGTGGTGCATATGGAAGCATGTGCGACTTTGGCACAATGGGTAACTGCTTCTTTGTATCATACAGAGATCCTAACCTACGTGATACATATGATATCTATAGAAAAGCAGTAGAGTATGTAGAAAACTTCGACTGTTCAGATAGAGATATGGTGAAGTATATTATCGGAACACTTGCTGCCAGCGATGCTCCGCTTACTCCATCACAACTGGGTTCAGCTTCATTTGGTGCTTATATTAGTAATATTTCTGACGAATTCAGACAGAACAACAGAAATAATGTTCTTGCTACAACTCAGGAAAAGATACGTAGTCTTGCACCATATGTAAAAACACTTTCAGAGAGCAACGTAGTATGTACTGTTGGTTCTGAAGAAAAAGTTACAGAAGCAGCTGATCTGTTCAAGACTGTAGATAAGCTTATTTAATAGAAGGATAATATTTTGAGCGATAATAAATTTAAATCAGGATTTGTTGCAATACTAGGTCGACCAAACGTTGGGAAATCTACACTGATGAATCATCTGATCGGTATGAAGATTGCAGCAGTATCAAAGCGTGCCCAGACAACCCGCAAGAGGATTCAGACTGTTTATACAGATGATAGAGGACAGATAATCTTTCTTGACACACCTGGTGTAAACAAAGCCGAAACAAAACTTGGTGAATTCATGCTGGACAGTGCTACTGAAACTCTTAAAACTTCTGATATGGTAATGTGGATCATCGAGCCATCTTCATATATCGGAACAGGTGAGAAGAGTATAGTAGAAATGATATCAAAAGCTGGCAAGCTTCCATTAGCCCTTGTCATAAACAAATGTGACACCGCTGATGAACAGCAGTTAGAAAAAACTGAAACTCTTTATATTGAATACCTGAACGAAAATGGAGTCGAAGTAACATCTGTATACAAAGTATCAGCCACTGAAGGCATCAGATTAGATGACCTTATGACGGGAATATACGATATTCTTCCAGAAGGTCCTATGTACTTCGATGAGGATACAGTCACAGATGAGACTGAGAGAGATATTGCAGCTGAATTCATTCGAGAAAAATGTCTTCGCAACCTTGATAAAGAAATACCGCACGGTATTGCTGTTATTATCGATAAATTCTCTGAGCGTCCGGATGGAAGCCTTGTAGATATAGAGGCTACCATCATATGTGAGAGAGAAAGTCATAAAGGAATAATAATAGGTAAAAAAGGAGCTATGCTTAAACGAATCGGTATAGAATCCCGTAAGAGCATAGAAGAGATGCTTGGAATACAAGTAAACCTTCGTCTTTGGGTTAAGGTTCGTCCAGACTGGCGTAATAAAACCTCTTATATGTCCGAATATGGCTACAAAAAATAAACTATAGACATGATTCTAAACAGGTGATTTCGTAATGTATGATACTATCGAAGCCCAGGGCATAGTCCTGGATACATCACTAATTAAAGAATATGACAAAAGACTTGTGATCCTTACAGAGAAACTTGGAAGGATCACAGTTTTTGCTAATGGTGCACGTAGAAAGAATTCACAGTTAACTGCAGTAAGCCAGAAATTTGTAATGGCTAACTTTAAACTACGTCCAAGCAGCCAGAATACTTATACTTTAATTAGTGCTGAGATAATGAATACATTTATGGATCTATCCTATGATATAGAAAAGATGGCATATGCATCATATATTTCAGAAGTAGCAGGTTTCTTTACAAATGATGGTATGCCTGCCGTTGATGAGCTTAATCTGATATATGTCACATATAAAACTATTCTGCAGGATGCTATACCCCTAAAGCTTATAAAATCAACATTTGAATGTAAGCTTCTAGATATTGAAGGACTTTTTTCAAAAGATGAGCTAATCAGAATAGCTAAACCTAAAACAATATCCCAGGACGCATCATTTGTAATAGATTATATATTAAGCCGCGATATCTCTGAAACTTATAGTTTTAAAGTGGCAGACAGGGTAATTAACGAAGTGGAAGAGCTGATCACAAAATATCTAAAAACTCAATGTGATAGAAACTTTAAATCCCTTGATATTCTTGAAAGTTTGTTATAGAATATTTAATCGTTGTAATTATCATATAAAATAAGGAAAAATTATGAAGAAAATGAATATTAAAAAGCTAGGTTTACTATTACTAATCGCACTTCTCAGTTTCACACTAGCTGGTTGTGCCTGGAAGAAGGATAAGGATGAAGCAGAGGAAGAAGAGTATGTTCGTCCATCCACAATTGGAGACGTAGATGAAACAACTCTTAAGATCAATCCAAATGGCACTCTTACCGAGATAGCTGTCGAAGATTTCTCAGGCACTGATATAGATACAGCAGGAATCGAAAGCTTTATCAATGAAGAAATTGATACATATAATAATGAAGCTGGAGTAAGCAAGATATCACTCATAGAATTCCAGGAGAACGACGGAGTTGTAAAGACTGCTATCCAGTACAGTGATGTTGCTTCATATAATGCATTTAATATGATGGATATTACTATTGCTCTTTATGATGCAACAAGTGCTGACGACATATTAAAGGAAGAACTTGCTAGCGCACAGGATGCAACTCCTGCAGTTACAGCTGCTCCAACAGAGATAAATGAAGAAGAACTTCTTGAAGCTGGATACAGCCTTGAGGATATTGAAGATATCGAATCCGGTTCTATGGATCTTGAAGGAACAGCAACTGAGACAGATGCAATCGCAACTTTCACAGATGCTAAAACAATGAGCGTAGTTAATTCAGATGAGATAGAAGGCGCAAGCTACATGATGGTTATCACTGATGAACCATATGTTTATTCAGTAAATGGTGGAAATATCCTTTACTATAATAAGCATGCTGAGCTTATAGATGACTCAACAGTTCGTGTTGATGGCAAAGGAAAATCAGTGATCATCTACGAATTCATCTACTAAAATGAGTTATTCTCTTTTTAGAAAACTACTTATTAAATTATAGAGGAGAATTATTATGGAAAAGACAGAGAAGTCAATGGAGAAAATTATCTCTCTTGCAAAGACAAGAGGTTTTGTATATCCAGGTTCTGAGATCTATGGTGGTCTTGCAAACACCTGGGATTACGGAAATCTTGGAGTTGAGCTTAAAAACAACGTAAAGAAAGCTTGGTGGAAGAAGTTCATCCAGGAGAATCCTTATAATGTTGGTGTAGACTGTGCTATTCTTATGAACCCACAGACATGGATTGCCTCAGGACATCTTGGAAGCTTTTCAGATCCTCTTATGGATTGTAAAGAGTGTCATGAAAGATTCAGAGCTGATCAGGTTATTGAAGCTTTCGCAGCAGAAAATGGAATCGAGCTTACATCATCTGTTGATGGATGGTCAAACGAAGAGATGGAGAAATTCATCGAAGAGCATAACATTCCATGTCCATCATGTGGAAAGCATAACTTCACAGGTATCCGTCAGTTCAACCTTATGTTCAAGACATTCCAGGGTGTTACTGAGGATGCTAAGAACACAGTATATCTTAGACCTGAGACTGCACAGGGTATCTTCGTAAACTTTAAGAATGTTCAGAGAACATCTCGTAAGAAGGTTCCATTCGGTATCGGACAGATTGGTAAGTCATTTAGAAATGAGATCACTCCTGGTAACTTTACATTCAGAACTCGTGAGTTCGAGCAGATGGAGCTTGAGTTCTTCTGCAAGCCAGGCACTCAGACAGAGTGGTTTGAATATTGGAGAAGCTTCTGCTATAACTGGCTTCTTAATCTTGGAATAAAGGAAGAAAATCTTCGTCTTCGTGATCATGATCCAGAAGAGCTTTCATTCTATTCAGATCATACAACAGATATCGAGTATGCATTCCCATTCACAGATTGGGGTGAACTCTGGGGTATTGCATCACGTACAGATTACGACCTTACACAGCATCAGAATACTTCTGGTGAGCCTATGGATTACTTCGATGATGAATTAAATGAGAAGTACATCCCATACGTTGTTGAGCCATCACTTGGTGCTGACCGTGTTACACTTGCATTCCTTTGCGAAGCATACGATGAAGAAGTGCTTGATGCAGAGAAGAATGATGTTCGTACAGTTCTTCATTTCCATCCAGCAATCGCACCTGTAAAGATTGGTGTATTCCCACTTTCAAAGAAACTGGGTGAGGGTGCAGAAAAGGTATATGCTGAGCTTAGCAAGTACTGGAACTGTGAGTATGATGATAGAGGTGCTATCGGAAAGAGATATCGTCGTCAGGATGAGATTGGTACACCTTTCTGCATCACATACGATTTTGATTCAGAAGAGGACGGAGCAGTAACAGTTCGTGACCGTGATTCTATGGAGCAGGAAAGAGTAAAGATTGAAGATCTTAAAGCCTACTTTGAAGAGAAGCTTGCATTCTAATCAGAAAATATCATCAATTAATAAGTAAAAAAATCGAGTCGAATTATCAGCTAAATGGTAATTCGACTCTTTTTTACTTACTCTATGAAAACTTATTCATCCACCTTCTGGTCTTCTACAATAGACCTTGATAATCTTTCCGTTCTTATCAAATTCCATGTAGTAACAGGAGTAATCACCTGAATCATACATTTTTATCCCTGTAATCTGCTCTGTCTTCAAGACAGCATATCCAGATCCATCATCCCTAGTGACGGGATCAATCATCTTGTATTTCTGTTCTATATTACTGATGTTTTTCCCCAAGAAAGCCCAATCATTAATCAATGGATATGATTTATGAGAACTGATCCAGATGGTAAGCATACATCCTAATACTATTCCTACGATTGTTACTTGTTTTATTGTTGTTCCGACTTTTTTCTGTTTCTTTATATTTAGAACCATAACTACAAGCAGCGTGATCACTGATATAAAAATCACCGCCAGCAGAGCATATACAAATATATATAACATAGCCATCTCCATAGTCGCCTCCTATTCTTAAACTAGTCTAGTGTCATTATATTTATCTATCTTCATTTAATAGATTTGCTGTGTATCTGGAAAGGTTTAAACGTCTTAAGCCCTTCTGATAATAATGCATTTCAAATCTATCAAAATATGCATCTTTAAGATCATTATCATACTTTGCGATAGCAGGTGCTGCATCTGATGATAATCTCTTCATATAATCTATATCTTGTTCAGCAATACTAGCTTCGATAGTATGAAGATTCTTTAGATTATAATCAGCAATAATATAATCTGGACGGGCAAAGCTTAGAATTAAGTAGAGTACGCTGACAACAATTACACAGTACTTAAACAGCGGGAATTCATGCTTATATATAGAAATTATTACTGCAACAAAGAGAATAGAGAATAATGCAAGTCCCCAAAGTACCCATATTCTAAGATTAGTAAGAAGAGCAGCATCAATATACATCATTATTCTTACAAAGCTTGATGCGATCATTATATAGGTGCATCCTGAGATAATAGTCATAAGTACTTTTAAAATACGACTTTCTCTGAAATAATTATTTACGAAAAGTACCATCAAGAAATTAATAATACTTACTGCTAAAAGCTGGAAGAAGCCTTCTCTTGCATAATCAGAATATGAATATCCTTCTGGTAGAGAACCACCTCCAAGAAACAGATAAACAATCTGAATCAAAGAAAATGTAAGATATAGAACAGATACAAGTGAAAGAACTGTTATAGCAATAACTGGTTCAAAATTTCTATGATTTTTAACTTCCTCATCTAATTTCTTTTGTGAGAAAAATCTCATGATGCAGTATGCACCAAAAAAGAAGAGGGCAAATGTTATAGAAACACCAAACATTGTTTCAACACGGAAATTGAACCTTAAGTTATTTACAATCAACTTATTAAAAACGATATCAGCATTTGCAAGTAAAGCCACAAGTATCCCAACAACAGGTACTGAAATTAAAAGTCCGATCATTACATATTTTATAGTATGTGATTTCTCATTATCAGATTCATTTAGTTTTCTTCTTTCCTTTAATACCTTCATATCCTTTGAGAAATCATCAAGAGCCCCAACTGAATAGAGTAGTGATTCACATATAGATATAGCTGTTTTAGAAAAGTTCCATCTGCTGTCATCATATACATTGTGAATCAGGAAAACAAAGAGCATGAGAATGATTCCAACATTATTAAAGAATATAAACAAAGGATTTCCTGTTAAGAAGTTTGAAATTGTTAGTGCCATCATAACAGTAGCATAAAACCAGCTGAATCGTTTAATTGCTACATTATATTGTCTTAACGAATAAATCATATAAACCAATGTTGCAATACCAAAGAAGGGCATTGTTACACCAGATAGATTATCGTACAAGCAAAATGTAGCAAACAGAGCATATATTAATGAAGCGAGTCCCAGCTTCTTGCCCATCTTTTCTCTAAAATCCTGTACTTCTACAGGTTCTGGTTTGATCACTCTATTATATTGATTACTCATCGTTACAGGACCATTTGTATATCCCTCAACAGGATAATTATTTACATAGTAAGAAGTTCCCATATACGGTGAATTATTATTGTTATTTATATTATTGTCTGTCATATCATTTCCTCCATATTAATCACAGCCATAATCATATATTATTACTCTTCGAGTATTGGGATTGGTAACTATAGCCTCTATCCCAGAATCACTAGCAGTATATGTATCATAAAAAAGGATAGTATAATCATTGATATCATCATCTAATACATACTTAATACTTTCAGTTGGAAATCCTATATAATCACCATCTATGTCATAGAAATTCGTTGTTTCAGAAACTTTAAGTCCAGTAAAATCTAAAGGTTTATCTAAGTTTCTATAAACTTCACCTTTTTCAATTTCAGAGATAGAAGAGAGGAATTCCTCATATTCCTGTTCATCTAAAGTAAAGCCAACCATAGAAGTTCCCCCTCTAAGGAAATTTTCGCATTTATATCTAAAATCTTCTACATGTTCCGGGGTATATCTTTCGCAGATTCCATACTTGGATACTTTTGAAAATCTCTTATAAGATCTACCTTTAAATACACCAACACCACAGCCAAAATGAATTAAAGAAAGAAATATAAGAACTAATACGAATCCATTTCCAAACCATACCGAAAAATCTTTAATTCTTTCACTTCTAGTTCTGAAAGAATTATTATATATTTTAGGATCTGGAAATCTTTGAGCGCGAACCTTGGTTATTTTTGAATGATAAATTAGAAAGATTGGAAGTCCAGTCAAAAGGACCCATCCAATAAAAAGTGCGATTAAAAAAAGAAGCGCTAAAAAATTTAAAAAAATAGTCATAGTATTTTACCTTATTTTTGATGCTCTAAGATATCGCCTGGCTGACAATCAAGTACTTCACATATTTTATCCAGTGTTTCGAAGCGTACTGCCTTTGCTTTACCATTTTTTAGTATTGATATATTTGCAAGTGTAATACCTACCTGATCAGCAAGATCAGAAACCTTCATCTTACGTTTAGCAAGCATTACATCCAGATTTACTATAATCATGCCGACACCTCCTATATAGTTAATGCATTTTCCTGCTTAATCTCATAAGCATTCTCAACAAGTCTAGACATTGCATAGCAGAGTATTATAAAGATAATGAAAACAAATATCTTGAGCAAACTGTATGAAAGCTGAATGAGCCCCATATTCCCACGAATCATATTTACAATTAACTGAATAATATGTTCAACAATGAAAAGTACTCCGCAGACTGACATATTCTTAAAATTCTTTACATTTTCCATAGAGAAAGAATTATCATTACCAATTTCCTTAACTATTCTCCAAAAGAAGAAAAGAATACCATAACATATAGCAGCGGTGATCCATAAGAAAACAATATTCTCTCTTAAATATACTGGGAGTGGAAGATCGAAATCAGGTTTAAATATGAACCCATATGCTGTTGCACTAACAAAAAATGCAAGTCCAAGCAGTCCGATTGCAATAGCAACCGCCTTTAACCAGTAAGTAATAGCCTTTTGTTTCATAACTAAGTACCTCGTTTCCTTTGTTTTATGTGGCGATTATAATCCAGCAAAAATCGAATGTCAAGAATTATTTATCGAAAAACGATATATTTATTCTGAATAACATGATAAAATGAGTCAAAGTGGCTCAAAGCCAAATTGACTCATTTTGATATAAGAATAATCAATAAAAGTAGTTAAAAAATAATTATTTTCGGTATTCATTTCTTTATAGTTTTATGTTATAATTACCGACAGTCACGGACTCTAGGGGATTTAGGGTTTTTTATCCTCATATGTCTTAGTTTCCGACAAAATATTATACTAATTTAGGAGGTGTTAAACGATATGGCTAATAAATGGGTCTATATGTTTAGCGAAGGTGACATGACAATGCGTAATCTTCTCGGTGGAAAGGGTGCAAACCTTGCTGAGATGACAAGTATTGGACTTCCTGTACCACAGGGATTCACAATTACAACAGAGGCATGTACACAGTACTATGAGGATGGACGTAAGATTAATGATGAGATCATGGCTCAGGCTATGGAAGGCGTAGCTAAGATGGAAGAGATCAACGGCAAGAAGTTTGGTGATCTCAACAATCCACTTCTCGTATCAGTTCGTTCAGGAGCAAGAGCTTCAATGCCAGGTATGATGGATACAATCCTTAACCTTGGTCTTAATGATGAAGTTGTTGCAGCTATGATCAAGGGTAACCCAGATCCAGCATTCGAGAGATTCGTATATGATTCTTACAGAAGATTCATCCAGATGTTCTCTGACGTAGTTATGGAAGTTGGTAAGAAGTATTTCGAGCAGCTTATCGACAAGATGAAGGAAGAGAAGGGCGTTAAGTTCGACGTTGACCTTACAGCAGAGGACCTTAAGACACTTGCTGAGCAGTTTAAGGCTGAGTACAAGAATCAGTTAGGATCAGATTTCCCTTCAGATCCTGTAGAGCAGCTTAAGCTTGCTATCGAAGCAGTATTCCGTTCATGGGATAACCCACGTGCTAACGTATATCGTCGTGATAACGATATCCCTTATTCATGGGGTACAGCAGTTAACGTTATGCCTATGGTATTCGGTAACCTTAATAATGAGTCTGGTACTGGTGTTGCATTTACTCGTGACCCAGCTACTGGTGAGAATAAGCTTATGGGTGAGTTCCTTATCAACGCTCAGGGCGAGGACGTAGTTGCTGGTGTTCGTACACCTATGCCAATCGCTCAGATGGAGAAGGAGTTCCCAGAAGCATACGCTGAGTTCCTTAAGGTTTGTGATACACTTGAGAATCACTACCATGATATGCAGGATATGGAATTCACAGTTGAGAATAAGAAGCTTTACATGCTTCAGTGTAGAAATGGTAAGAGAACAGCTCCAGCTGCTCTGAAGATTGCTTGTGACCTTGTTGATGAAGGACATAAGACTCCAGAAGAGGCTGTTGCTATGATCGATCCTCGTAACCTTGATACACTTCTTCACCCACAGTTCGATGCTGCTGCACTTAAGGCTGCAACACCACTTGGAAAGGGTCTTGGAGCTTCTCCAGGAGCTGCTTGTGGTAAGGTTGTATTTACAGCTGATGATGCTGTAGAGTGGGCTGCTAGAGGAGAGAAGGTTGTACTTGTAAGACTTGAGACATCTCCAGAAGATATCACAGGTATGAAGAGTGCTCAGGGTATCCTTACAGTTCGTGGTGGTATGACATCACACGCTGCCGTTGTTGCTCGTGGTATGGGTACATGCTGTGTATCTGGTTGTGGCGACATCAACATGGACGAGGAGAACAAGAAGTTCACACTTGCTGGTAAGGAGTTCACAGAGGGTTCAGAGATTTCTATCGATGGTACAACAGGTAACATCTATGAGGGTCTTATCCCAACAGTTGATGCTCAGATCGCTGGTGAGTTCGGACGTATCATGGCTTGGGCTGATGAGTTCAGAAAGCTTAAGGTTAGAACAAATGCTGATACACCTGCTGATGCAAAGAAGGCTCGTGAGCTTGGTGCAGAGGGTATCGGTCTTTGCCGTACAGAGCATATGTTCTTCGAGGAAGACAGAATTGCTGCATTCCGTGAGATGATCTGTGCAGATACAGTAGAAGCTAGAGAGAAGGCTCTTGATAAGATCCTTCCATATCAGCAGAGCGACTTCAAGGCTCTCTATGAGGCTCTTGAGGGATGTCCTGTTACTATCAGATTCCTTGATCCACCTCTTCATGAGTTCGTTCCTCACGAGGAAGCAGAGCAGATCAAGCTTGCTAATGACCTTGGCAAGACACTTGATGAGGTTAAGGCTATCGTTGAGTCTCTTAAGGAGTTCAACCCTATGATGGGTCACAGAGGATGCCGTCTTGCTGTAACATATCCAGAAATCGCTAAGATGCAGACAAAGGCTGTTATCAGAGCTGCTATCGAAGTTCAGAAGGCACATGCTGATTGGAATGTTAAGCCAGAAATCATGATCCCACTTACATGCGAAGTTAAAGAGCTTAAGTATGTTAAGAAGGTAGTAGTAGAGACAGCTGACGCTGAAATCGCTGCTGCAGGTGTTGATCTTAAGTACGAAGTAGGTACTATGATTGAGATCCCTAGAGCTGCTCTTACAGCTGATGAGATCGCTGCAGAGGCTGACTTCTTCTGCTTCGGTACAAATGACCTTACACAGATGACATTTGGTTTCTCAAGAGATGATGCTGGTAAGTTCCTTGATGCTTACTATGATGCTAAGATCTTCGAGAATGATCCATTTGCTAAGCTTGATCAGAATGGTGTTGGTAAGCTTATGGAGACAGCTCTTAAGCTTGGTAAGCCAGTTAATCCTGCACTTCACTGCGGTATCTGTGGAGAGCACGGTGGAGATCCTTCATCAGTTGAGTTCTGCCATAAGATCGGACTTGACTATGTATCATGTTCACCATTCCGTGTACCAGTAGCAAGACTTGCTGCTGCACAGGCAGCTATTGCTGGTGGCACGAATTAAGCAAATCACAAATATTCATTACCTTGGATGAGGCAAATGAATACAAAGACAGATACAATCTGTTCCATCATGCAAGGAACTGGAAAGATTTGCAGATTGATATAATAATCATATGATTAGAATCACCCATGCAGAAATGTGTGGGTGATTTTTTAGTGCATATTATTAACAGAAAATAATATAAAAGAAAACAATTAGTTCAAAAAAATATTATCCATCCTGAAAAAATATACCCAATTTTAATTATGATAATATATATACAGGCTGATTTGACAGCCCTATGGTGAGGTATTTAATACACTCATTAAACTTCTGTAATTCAATATTTGAGGTTTTAGATACCTCATATTTTACAGAGGCATCAAACAGATATTGTTTCCGATTATCTGAAATCAATGTTTTAGATACCTCATATTTTACAGAGGCATCAAACTAATATTCGTGGGGTTAGAATATCACAAGATAGACAGAACTTATGTGAAATATATTTATAGGCTTGGTTGTTCTGTGGATTATAAAAACTTATAAATCATAAGGGGATATCCAATGACTCATATACTAATCAAAAATATTGAACTGCTTTTTGGAAATCAGGTTGTGCATATTGGAGATGTATTCACTGATGTATATACAGCTGTTCATGATAATATAGATACTTATATGACTCCTGATGAAGATGGATATGCTCATGTCATTTTGAAAGACTGCATTTTCTATTCTATAGCCATGCATTGTACCTTATATTTCAATAAAGGTGTTCTGGATGAGATTGACATGGACATTGACTGGCAAAACAATAAGAATATTACAAGATCATTAGGTATAGATAGAGCAACAAAGCTGATTGCTGACAAAAATCATACAGCTTTGAGAAAATATGGTTTTGAAATATTCAATGTAGATAAAAGTAGTACAGATTATTATGCAGATGAACTTGTTATTATGACAGCCATCATGAAAGGTAATGATAACTATGGTATAAAAATAAGAAAAAGCAGGATAGAAGATAAACTAAAATATGCTGAGTCAAAAGGGTATGCATTTGCAACAAAATACCTGATAGATAACAAATTAAAAGTTGGATATATGTATAAGGAAGAACCTGATAACCAACAAGATAGTGGATGGAGGTTCTTTACAGGTGACGAGGATGATAATTATATAAATAATCCTGAAAATATAGGATTATACAGTGTAAGAACTATAGCAGAAATAGACCTAAGGATTATTCCATTCCTTAATCAAAAACCGCCATTTTCTTATAACTTTAGGCATCCTGAATAGGATATTTAGATTTCATCCTGAAAAAACAAAATTATAAAATCGTATGTTAATATATAGGTAGTTAAAGAAAAGGTGGTGAAATTATTAATGGTAAAGGTATTATCAGTAACAAGCTTAGCTATGGCAGTACTATCATTTTTGACATTTTGTATTTCAATTGGAATAAACATATATTATGCAAGGCATGATATACAACCAAATAAGACAATGGGTGAAATTATAAGATTTCATTTATGTCCATGTATGTTTTTTGTATCAGCATATCTTATGTTTCTAAAATGTTGAAGATTATATAAATTACAGAAAGGAGAATTATAATATGGAACAAACAATTAGTAGTATGTTGAGGTTTAGTTTAGTATCATTATCTGCAATAAGCACTCTGGGGGTTCTTGTTTCAATCATGATGCTTGCAATACAGCTATATAATGCATACAAGTATAATACACCTATAGAAAGCTATGATACAGAATTGATACCTGAAAGACATATCAAAAAGTCAATTGTTTTTATAATGGTGAATTGTGTATCAATAGTATCTATGATGATACTTTCAAGAACAGGAATGATACTTAAAATTGATTCACTGACATCATTTAGTTTATGCAGTGTTATTTGTTCTATGATACTCTTACTATTGGTAATAACATCCAAGATAGTTGAGGGAAAATACAATAGAGTAACCAAGGTGGAATAAAAGGCACTTATTTCACTCAATATGGGTATAGTATAATGGTTCATTATGCCAGTTTTCTAAAACTGGAGATGTGGGTTCAATTCCCACTACCTGATGCCACCTTGCCAATGGTGTGAAACTTGGTGAGTAATACCTGCTCGAATGCTATGACTAAGATAACCGGATAGAAGTTTACCTCCGGCTTGGAAATGGGCGATCAGATTTCATATCATTCATAGTCTAAAGGGAATCCTCACATACGGAACTTGCACAATGTTCTTGGAGAATGGAAAGTAAAAAGAGGATGGTGTAAAGACCAAGTGCAACCTCTAAGTAACAAGCCACGTCGGGTATCGTGGCATATGCCTCTGTAGCTCAATTGGAAGAGCATCTGATTTGTAATCAGAGGGTTCTGGGTTCAAGTCCCAGTGGAGGCCTTGCAGTAATATTGTAAAAGGAGAAGAATATATGAGTTATGCAGATAAATTATTTAAGGAAACATGCAGGGATATTATTGAACATGGAACAGACACTCAGGGTGAAGAAGTCAGACCAAAATGGGAAGACGGAACACCTGCTTACACTATAAAGAAGTTCTGTGTAATAAACAGATATGACTTAAGAAAGGAGTTTCCTGCAATAACATTAAGGCAGATATATCTAAAATCTGCAATGGATGAGATACTATGGATTTACCAGAAGAAATCCAATAATATCCATGATCTGAAATCAAAAATCTGGAATCAGTGGGCTGATGAGGATGGTTCTATTGGAACAGCCTATGGTTATACAATAGGAGAAAAATTTGTTTTCAAGGGTGATGAAATAGATCAGATTGATTATATCAGGAAACAACTTAAAGAGACTCCATATTCAAGAAGAATGCTGACTAATATGTATCAGTACAAAAATCTGGCAACTGGACATCTTGATCCATGTGCATATTCCATGACCTACAATGTTACGGAAGAAAATGGGGATCTTGTTCTTAATGCAATTCTAAATCAGAGAAGTCAGGATATGCTTGCAGCTAATGGATGGAATATTGCTCAGTATGCAATTCTTCTGATGATGCTTGCTCAGGAAGCTGGCATGATTGCAGGAGAGCTTGAACATGTTATTGCTGATGCACATATATATGACAGGCATGTATCACTGGTTAAGGAACTTATTGAACGTGAAGAGCATCCTGCTCCAACAGTAAGATTGAATCCTGAAGTAAAGAATTTCTATGATTTTACCACAAATGATCTTATTATTGAAAACTACCAGTATGGTGAACAAATTCAGAATATACCAATAGCTGTATAGAGGTAGTAACAAGCATAAAGGAGAATCATCATGAATTATTATATAGCAGACACACATTTTGGACATACAAATATCCTTCATCATGACAGCAGACCTTTCAGGGATACTGAAGAGATGTGGATAGTGATGAAAAACAACTGGAATAGTAAGGTCAAAGACACTGATGATGTCTGGATTATCGGAGACTTTTGTTTCAGGTCAGGCAAAAGCCCAGAGTTTTACCTTAAACAGTTAAATGGTATGAAGCATCTTATCATAGGAAACCATGATACTGAACTGCTCAAAGACCATAAAGCAAAGACATATTTTGAGAGCATTGATTACTACAAGAAAATACATGATCATGGCAAAACTATTATCCTATGTCATTATCCTATGGCAGAATGGGATGGATTTTTTAGAGGCAGTTATCATGTATATGGACATATACATAATAGCAAAAATGATGCATATAACATAATGAAAAATTATGTTCATGCATTAAATGCCGGATGTATGATCAATAATTATACACCTGTAACACTAGATGAGCTTATTGAGAACAATAAGATTTACAGAGAGGGATAAGCATGAGTAATATCTGAGGTTAAAAATCAGGATACAGGTGATGACGGTGGCAGTTCATTGTCAGAAGTTGACCAGGAAGCAATGGATGCTATATTCAGTAGCCTTATAGACGAGATATAAAGGAGGATAAGTATGTTTGATCTGATTACTGTAATCTACTTCGTAATATGTTTTCTATGTGCCTGTATTATGATTATTTTTGCATTTCGTCTTACCTGGAATGGCGGACCAGGTGACGATCCGACAAGATACAGGTATAAGTTTTATATCATCCTGTGCTGTTGCGGAATTATTATCGCATCATTACTCAAGTATGGGATCAAGTTTTTATTAATCGAGTAAATTAAGGGTAAAAAAGGAGTTTGTCTGGGTGGATACTGTGAAAAAAAGAATACCATATATGTAATTAGCACAAACTGACAGTCAGGGCAATCCTGACTGTTATTTTTTGTGATTCATAATATCATTTTACTTGTATAAACTAATGTAAAGGAGAACAACTATGAAAAAGAGTTTAGAACAGGCAAAAAAGAGTGCTATTGAACACAGTAAGCAGTTTCCTGATATTATTGTGTATGTAATGGATAAGCCCAAGAAGAGAGCTGTGGTTTCTACAGTTGAATGGGTTGTGAAGGAAAGAGTTCTTGAGGGATATACCACAGTTGCCAAATATAAGAATGGAGAGGAAGTAAATACATGAGAACAAAAGAAGAAGTAGGCTATTTCCCAGATTTCAATAAAAAATCAAATTTAGCCTATCAGACATATGCATCCATCTATCTGGATTATGTGGATGACAATTGGAATCATTTTCATGGCAGAAATCAAGACCTGTATCCTATAAGAGATGTGAATTGGAATGATGATGAAGCAGTATTTAATGCTTATATCAAGGCAGGTATAGATATTGCAAAGCAGGCAATTGAACATGATAGTGAGTGTATAGATGATATATTCAATTCTTATCCACTTCTTGAAGCATTTATGGTAGAAATCATACCTGACAGATATCCTTGTCATAATAGTTCTTATTGTCCATATGCAGATTTGTATGCAGGACAGAAAAATGAACAGGAAATGTGTCATGAGTGCTGCAATATCAAGAAATTATCTGAAGTAATATAATAAAAATAACAGCTATGTGAAATATCATGGCTGTTTATTTTTATGTTTTTGGGTAAGCATATTTTTAATGATTTACTATAAATCAGGAGAAAAATGTAAAGGAGAAACATAATGAAGATAGGAATAACATATGAATTTAAGCAAAATTATCTGCCTAACAACAGATGTAAAAATCCAAGACTCAGACGAATGGTTACAACAGCTGATATTGAAATCAAAGAGGTTTCTACAAAGAATTTTCCAGTGGCTTTCAGGATAACTGATTATAAGTCAAGAGATAAAGATTACAAGCTTGTCACAGATGAAATTAGGACTTTTAAAAACAAACTTTACACAGTTTGGAGAGTGCCATCAGGAACTGATACAGGCAGGATTCAGGACATCACAGAGCTTCAGGACAGGATTAAGTGGAGAAGCGGATATGAGTATGCTCCTTATAATTATAAAGACAGGGATCAGTTCATTGAAAGTAAGTCCATAATCATTGATGATAACAGGGAAATGCATATTTCCAATATGCAGGAAGAGGCTGACAGGTATCTGGTTGATGATACAGGTCTTATCTGGGAAGAAACCGGCGAACCCATGTATCATATTCTTACCTTTGGCCTTGGTCATAATCATGGTGGAACAGGATTCTTTATTGATTACAGTTATAATCCAAATTGCAGTGCAAAGAATTATTTCAATGCAATCCAGTATGAGGAAGCCTGTGAATACTTTGATAAAGTTGCTTCAGATAGAGGAGATACAGAGTCTATCGGTAAATACAAGGATAAGTACATTGAGGTCATAATGCCTGAGATGGTTACAAGAAACCCGGCTGTTGAACATGCAGGTGGTGGAGATCCTTTTATTGAAGCTTTAGATGGAATATGTAACAAGTCCTCTTCAGCAACAGAGGCAGGACTTTTGACCATGGCTTATACAATGGCAAATGTAGCCACAAATTAAGAGTGAATGATATATTCGCCATCCGGTCATAAAAACCGGATGGTAAATGATAAGAAGAACAATTATGAAGTATATTGAATCTTTAAAGATAACACAAAGAGAATACAGAGAAGTATATAAAATGCTTTACTGTGAGCCATCAAATGAAGATGAGTGTTTCTTTGAAAATGATAGCAGGCTGTTTACAGCAAAATTTACCAATGGTTATTTCATGGATATAAAAGTATGTGGAATACTTGGTTTTGAACCAAATTCAAGTAATACCTGTTGGTCTGAGGCAGTCCTTTTCAATAAGAAAGGTGCTGAAGTCGTATGTACTGATGCCGGAGATGATTTTCTTGGAGAGTGGATGCTTGAAGATGGTGATGATATGTATGTTGTCACTGTTGAAGTAGAGCTTACAGATGAAGAAGAGAATACTCAGTCAGAGAAACATAGAAGAAGCCTTCTGGGTGGTTCATGAAATTTGTAATTATACTGATATAGTAAATAAAAGGAGAGAGTAATTATGTACAATTCAGATTCGGAAATATGTGGTAATTGTAAATACCATGTTTGTGAGAGGAAAAACAACAATACAGAATGGTACTGCTGTAATAAAGAATCAGAGTACTATGATGAATATACAGAATACACAGATAGCTGTGATAATTATGAGGAAAGGAATTAAAAATATGATACAGGAAATAAAAGGAAAACCAATTAAAGGCTACAGATATTCAGATGGAGTACATTGGTATTGGGGAGATGAAGAAATAGCAGTTATCAATGACAATCAGGAAATTGAATGGTATAAGAGAACACACAACTATCCTGAGGAAGTAGTTAATGCTATCCGAGAAAGAAAACAGTATCCTGCTGCATCCTGGTTAATTGAGGTGCATAAGGTAAGTGTTTCAGCTACTCAAGGATATTACCAAATTTGCATCAATGGAAGAGATATAATGCGTTTTGGAGCAGAAAAGAAATCAGATGAATCCGGGCAGTATGTATTTGATATACCGGATGATGAACTTGGAAGGTTGTTGATTGCTTTATTTTGGCATAAGTTTGATCATGTTTATCATTATAGCAATATCGCTAAAGATATTTTTTATCCGGAATGGAATAAAGATGATCCACAGAAGGAATATCTGCCTAATCAGGCAATATCAGAGTTTGTTATGCAGATGATTGAAAATTTTGAAGATTTCTTAGAGCAGAAGCAGATTGTAATTGAAAATCCGGAAAAGCAGGAAGCAATAGATGCTGGAGAAGATGTTGATTCTATAGCTAATATTTATGGCACAGATTATGGCATTTTACAGCAGGCTATTGAAGAGATGCTTATAGCATGGAATATATGGGATGTATTTCAGACACCGGGGAAAGGAGAATAATACTATGAAGGGTGGAAAGAATCCTACCAGAGAGGAGAAAGAAGTTCTTACTAAGAAAAAGAAGGATTGGAGAAACTGGCTGATAGTTAAAGTTGAAGATGACAAGTATATCTTTAAAAACAAGACTTCAGGCAATCTGTTAACAATAGCAAGATAACTAGGAATACCCATGCAGAGATGTATGGGTATTTTTTTTTGCCTTATGTGGATATTCATTTTTCTATTGTAACTAATATTTATATTGGAGAACAATTTAGGAGAAACAAAATGATAATAGAAGTGAGAAACAAAACACAGTTAAAGAAAACAATAGAAAGATTAAAAAAGTTAGGTTTTAGTAGTTTCTGTTACAGACCTACAGCAAAGTGGGAGAGTAACACACCAGGCTATATGATCTTTTGTTTAGGATAAGAAGGGAGAACAAATAATGAATGATACATTAAAAGCTACTTGCAGTCTATGTGGTCACACAGAGGAGTACAAGATGGATGAAGAGGAACAAAATAATTACATGGCATATCAGATGCTTGGAAGAAGTATGGGATATATTCAAGATGTATTCCCTAAGATTCCTGCATGGATAAGAAGTGGAGCTATTGATCAATTTAGTGGTGGTTTCTGTATCTGTCCTGATTGCTGTGGATGAAAGAAGGTGAATTAAATGTATGCAGAAATGTATGTTTTAGAGTGTTTCAGAAAAAAGTCAGAGACACAATATAAAAACATGTATGAAGAAGAAAAAAACAAACATAAGTATATCTTTACATCTGAGGAAGAAGCAATCAATTACTATAACAAAATAAAAACATATGGAGAGGCACGTGTATATAGCAATGTTGTGGTAAGCGTTCCATATGTGTCATTTAAAAATGAGAAGTTAAGGTTGCCATATATGAAATTCAAAGAAGGTATGGAAATTGATGATTGCTATATTACACAGTATAAACAAGACCTTCCTTGTAAAAAATGGAAAGAAGATAGTGATTGTGAAGATGATGAAGATTTATGGGATACTGATGAAACATCCGAATGGGTGAGTCTTTTCCCTAATCACTGAGAATGGATGAGAGGAGAACAACATGGGAAATTTTAGTTATATATGCCCTTTGTGCAGAAAGAATATTAGAGATGGAGAAGTAGCACACCTGAGACACATCAGACATGGTGAGGTACTTGGCGAGACAGTTGGAAGATACGATGGTTATGGCAGAGTTTATGGTGATTTTTCACCAAGAGATGCTTATTATAGAGCATTTGAGGAAGATATCAACCTGCCATTTGAATATAAGAATAGCCATGAGGAAATCTGTATATCAGAGTTTTCTTTAGAAGATTCAATGGATTATGATGCAAAGATATATGAAGGAAAGCCTTATAACTGGTGTCAGTTAAGGAAACTTTTTGGATATATGCCCCTGTATCAGACACCACCAGAATCTTTCTATGAGCTTTGGAAGTCACTACCAAAATATGTTCCTGAAAAAAAAGCTTCAGGCACAAGTGCTTATCATGAATATTGTTACAGAAAACTGACCAAAAGGCAGAGAAAAAATAATACTTTGTCTAAACTTGATCCCAGACAGGGTGAAGGTGAAGCAAGAGATGTGTATTGTAATTTAGTCTGAAGTTATGATTTCTTTTGAGAACTGAGTTCCCAAAATAAATATATAAATTGAATCCACATACAGAGATGTATGTGGATTTTTTCATGTCTGTAAGTACAGCATTTTCTAATATATAAATTAACTTATAAAGGAGAATGATATTATGAGCAAACTAAGTAAAGATACAATGATAAACTTTCTGAAGATGCTGTCATGCAATGGATATAAAGTTTATTTAACAGATAATTCAGATAAGCTGGGTGGTACATTCTATGCACATATTATTACACCATCAGATAATGTAATGTATATAAAAAAGAATAGTTACAATGTAGGTTGGGATTTCTACCTTGAATATGTTCCTAGTCAGAAACATGGTTCCGGTTGCAAAGCCAGTGAACAGATTGCAAGCTATGAGCTTACTCTTGACAAAATGAAAGAGATAGAGCAGGAAGGACTTAATTTTGCTTTTAAGCTTGGAGCAGAAAAGTATAAGTCTTCTAAAGCATGGTTCAACAAATACTGGGATAAAGATAACTTGAAGGAAATCAAAGCTGAAATGTCTCTTGAAGAATTTTTGAATTTTTTTGATTTTAGTTACACCAAAGAATTAAATAAAGATAAAGAAGAGGTTTTTAAGCTGATTGATGACCAGGGAGCAAATTTAGGAGGAATTGAAGGAGAGAAATTCAGCTCCATTGTAGCAATAACAGACCGACTGGATATTTATTATCATGATTATATTTATCAGTATATATCTGAAAAGAGACATACAATAGTAAGGGAAACAAAGGAGAATTATAAAAGCTACTGCATAGAATGTATTGAAGAAGGAATGGAAATAATTTCTTATGAAGATTATATACATGAATTTGGATATTCTTCACAAGCTCCAAGTATATATGAGGGAGAAGAAGATTATCCTACAATTCTTAAATGGATGGAAGATAATCAGTGGCCATATGCAGATATGATAAGCATAGTCAGATGTATTGTTTATCCAGAACTCATATATGAAGGTGACAGTACAGAAGCCAGACAAAATATGGCATTATTGCCACATTATTGTCCATTATGTAATCAGAAAATACAGAAGATATAAAAAGTAAGTCACAGGCATAAATGTCTGTGGCTTTTTTATTTACACCCTGTTACAGAATCATTTTATCTATATAAACTAAATCTATAAGGAGAATAATCAAATGGAAGATTTTTTATTAAAGGAATTCTTCAGGAAAGAAAGATGGCAGACTGCCATTGATAAGGGTGTTGATAAGAAGATTGATAAGGATCTTTTAAAATCACTCTGTACTCCTGAGACAAGAATAAAGCTATATGAAAAGATAGCAAATGACAATTATGCCATAATGCCTCCACATGAAGCACAGATACCCAAGGATGATGGAACTATGAGGACTGTCTATGTCAATGAAGGAATTGACAGGGTGGTGCTTTCTATCATCAATGATATGCTCTTTGAGTTCTGTCATGATATGATCCATCCAAGATGTGTATCATACCAAAAGGGTATTGGCTGTGGAAGAGTGGTTCAGGAAGCTACCAGATGGATAGCAAGAGTACCTGTTACAGCCACAAATGGAGTTATTGGCATAAAAGCAGACCTGTCAAAATATTTTGATTCAGTGCCTATCAGGTATGTGGATGATTGTTTTGATAAGATAGAAGAAAGAACTGGAAAATCCAAAATCATAGATATTCTGAGGGAATATTATCACATGAATTATGTGTTTAATCTGGATAATAAGCTCATAGAAAAGTACACATCACTCAGACAGGGGTGTGCTGTTGCAGCATTTCTTGCAGATGCTGTACTCTATGATATGGATAAAGCTATCAGTCAGATGAATACCTATTATGTAAGGTATTCTGATGACATTCTGATAGTAGGCGGATTATGGGAGCTTGGATATGAAAAAATGGCAGAAATGCTTGAAGCCAAAGGTCTGATTCTTAATCCAAAGAAGGTTGAAACACTTTATAATGATAAATGGTTTAAATTCCTTGGTTTTAATATCAGGGGAACACAGATTACACTATCCAAAAAGAGAGTCAAGACCTTCCAAAAAGAGATTGAGAGAAGAACCATAAAGACAAGATCCCATGACAGAAAACAATTAGTGTCTAATGTAAACAGATACCTTTATAAGGGTGCTGATGGACACAGCTGGGCTACTAATGTACTGCCAATAATCAATGTCGAAAAGGATATTGATACCTTGAATGAATTTGTTATGGATTGTATACGTGCATCCATGACCAACAAAAAGAGGATTGGTGGTATAGGTTCAGCTATAGACAGAAAAGATTACACAATTATCCGGGGGTGTGGCAGGAATGTTGCATCTAACAGGGCAAAAACAGACAAAGAAATTGAAGGATATATGTCTCTCAGGTGCATGAGAAATGCCTTGGTTACATCCAAAGAGGCATATAATACTTTAGTCATGCAGATATAAAAAAAAGATCAGGTGGTACAGCCTGTCTATATGCTTTATACAAATTCAGTCAGCTTCCACAGATATGTCATCATAGGAGATGAAGAAGTCTCTCCAGACTCTTCATCTCATAGAATGACATCCTGATTACAGCTTAACTGCTGTATCACCTCCAGGGAGGTTTCTACAGCAGTTGCAGCTTACATGACGGAAGCTCAACATCTATGTATTATAGTTTATGTACCATGCATAAGGTATATAGATATGTCAGCCTGGACATGAATATTATTTTCTGACAAATTCATTATTAAGTAATCGGAATCAGAACGACACAGAGTAAATGCTGTACTCATTCTTCGCACAGCATTTAGTATCATCTGATCGAGACTTAATATATCAAAAGAAATAAAGAAACAGGCAGTGTCAGAATATAATTTTGGGTAGTATAGCCCTGATAATATTGTCTACAGCATTCAATTCTTCAGGAGATATAAGCTTCCTTTCCCAAGCTACAGGATTCCTCCTGTAGCATTGAGGATCTGAAGCTCAATATCCTGAATTGAATATCAGAAAAATATAGGAAATATACAAAAGTAGTCTGTATTATCAAAAGTGTAGTATGGCACAGGTAAGATTGGAGAATAAATTTAATCATGCAGGTATATAAGAGCTGGAACGACATGAAATACTGGTTTCCACCAGTCTTACCTGTCTTTTCCAGCCCCCTTACCTGCATCATATCAAGGATTTAAAGAAAACATACAGGGTTCTTTTGTCTTATCATATTATGTCAGATGGTGGCATGATATTATTGGTTGCAAAATTCAGTGAAGATACAATCACTGCCTCCAAACCTGGAGAAATCTGGCTGCCGCCAGATGAATCCAGGTTAGAGAGGCATGTTGTATCCTAACATCTACCTTGTAAAGAAACCATCAATAGCAATCTGTAATATCATTATTTTTAAAGGAGAAAAATATGGTTGATTTTAAGAAAAAAACATATATAACTACAGATGGTGTCAAAATTGATAATGGTAAACCTGTAAATGGTTATGCTATTAGAAAAGAACCAGTTTCTGTAGAAGAACTGGAAAATCTGTATCATGCTTATAAGAATTCAATCCCTTCTGAAGGAGAGGAAAAGAGAAAAAATTATTTCAGAGCATATACAATAGATGAACTACCAGCTGAATCACTGTTTCTTGGAATACCAAGAGTTGTTGCAAGAGAAAAACTTGAACTTACACTTTTGGAGGGTATTCTTAATGGTAGCATTACATGGGATATTCTTCAGGGTGGAAGCTGGTTCTGGCAGAGTAAAGCTGATCCTGATTTCATCATTCTGAAAGAATGGTTATAATCTCTTCCATAAGTAACAGCTATGAATTATCATAGCTGTTATTTTTTCTGCCCTATAACAGCATTTTCACTATATAAAATAATATATAAGGAGAAAATTATTATGGAAGATAACACAAGATACACGTATGAAAAGACACTTGAAAGTGGAACTAAAGTCTGCCTTACAATGATAGACATGTGTGACATCAAAATGTTTTATGATGCAGCATGTACAGCAGAATATCTCATTGATACAGGAAGGGTTTTAGATAAGGATGAAGCACTTAACCTTGGATATGAGGTGAGGAGACAGATGGATAAGTATGGCTATGATGAAGAGTTTGCTATTAATGAAATTTTTCCTATTAAAGAAGGTATAGGAGAGGAGTAACAGCTATGGAACACAATTTATTTGTAAGACCTTCCGGAAAGAAGGCAGGTTCATTTGGAGTTTACATGAATATAGGAGTTAACAGGGCTACAGAACTTTTTACATCTACATTCACAGGTGTTGATGGAAGAGAAGAATGCAATAAGCGTATGTCCTATATGCAGAAAATAATGAATGATAAGGAACTCAACATTCATGTCCTGTCAATAATCAACTCTGAAGGTTATGATGATGGAACAGAAAGTGATATTCAGTTTTTTAATGATTTCAGCAGTATGGCATCAAAGGCTTACTACTATTATCAGAATTACTGGAAAAAACTTGGTTCAATCACAAATTTTATGTGATGGCTGATTCCTGACATACTCCTTCCGGCTCATATCCATGATCTTCAAGAAGAAGTATTCATCATCAGGATAGCCATATCCGTGACGACGGAGGGTC